>ERZ1023277.48-NODE-48-length-34889-cov-74.635385_pt1 | contig 34889 bp, 57 predicted proteins | sample MGYA00380465_ERZ1023277 | MGnify/ENA primary metagenome ERZ1023277 (study PRJEB33173, sample SAMEA4830421) | metagenome | study: EMG produced TPA metagenomics assembly of the PRJEB25223 data set... | reverse complement strand
GCGGATGAATTATAACGATATAAAGCAACCCCTTGAATTATCAATATCTTCAAGGGGTTTTGTTGTGTTATGAAATCAAAAAGGGGCAACCAAGGGGCAGAATTAAAAAATAGTATCTAATTTATTGACCAGTTTATCCTCCATATCTTCAGTAGTATGAGAATATATTTCCAAAGTCATCTTTGCATTTGAGTGTCCAACTCGATCCATTATTGATTTTATTGGAAGACCAGACTCTGCTAAAAACGAAATATGAGAATGCCTAAAAATATGGCTAGATAAGTTTTTTTCTATTTTAGCCTGTTTTCCATATTTTTTTAATATCTGTATGAAGCAAGCTATTGTTGTAGGTTGATTCCATTTTTCAAAACAGAAAATATAATCATCGCTTGACAATGGCTGGAAACGTTCGCTAAGTCGTACTATTTGTCTTTGAATAGCTTCTATGACACTCTCTGATACTTTGATTGTCCGTATTGAATTTGTAGTCTTTGGTAGCGTCTTGATTTTGTTTACTGAATCAAAATTACCTGTGATCTCAATTTTGTTGTTTTCGAAGTCTATATTCTTCAGTTGTAAGGCAGTTAACTCACCATATCTCATACCAGTTAATGCCAGCACAAGAACCATATCAGCGTACTTTTGGTGATATTCTCGACGATTAAGGACATCGACAAGTGCTTTTATTTCTTGCATGGTGAGAAAGTTGTTACGCTTTTTTTCCAGTTCTTCTAAAGTCTTTGGTTTTTGAGGAATTGTAGTATAATCGACCTCGTTGTTTTCAATGTAAGAGTATTGAACAGCGTAATTAAAGATACCTCTGAGCCTATGCCGTACTTTTTTAGCTGTAATATATCCGTTGCTTTCAATAATTTTTTCAATAGCCTCTTGAAGAAAGCGCCTATCAAGATTTGCTAATAAAGTATCAGATGGTATGACTTGTTTCATTATCTTATCAATTGACTTGCAATTGTGTTTCGTTGACTCTTTGACTGTTTGTGACCAGGATTTATAGAAAAGGTTATAAATCTCTTCAAAAGTAATGCTTTCTACTTGTTTTGTGCTGAGTTTTTTATTTATCTTCTCTTGCAACAAGATAGCAGCTTGATTTCTTGCTTGTGGAGTTTTCTTCTCCATGGTTACTGAAACTTTTTTTAATTTCTCAGTATATGGATCTTTATATCGCTCAAAAAATTTAAACTTGCCATTTGGCAATTCTTCCATCCACATTGATTTTACCTCACTTTTTTGATAAAATGGGTACAAGAAAACTACCTTTTTAATGGTTGTTTCCTATACATGATTTCCTCACACTCTCCTTGGCCAAAATTTGAGTGTGGGGATTTTTTGGTTGCTATCTCGTCAGATAATAAAATAAGGTGTACCTCTTAGAAGTACACCAGACGATTTTATCCTTGACGAACAAGGCTTTTTTACATTCTTAGTGTATTTCTTTTTTTAATTTCTGTCAAGCAGTTATTTCCTAAATGGAAATAGTTGGTTTTAATTTATACTTTTGGTTCATTACGGTGCCAATCATTAGGAAAACCTAAAGACTGGTTGATTACATTGATGTCTATAGAAGGCAGCTTTTTCTCTAGTTTGATAACTTTTTTTCTAAGAGTATTCCACAAAATGTTGAATGCTGCTTTACTAATAAAGCATTGAAGGCTAATAATTGTTGAATATACAGTTTTTCTACTGTCATCTCCCATCAAGATCTCTTTGTTATGAATCGTTTCCCAAAACGTACTATTAGAACGGCATCTGAAGTTTAATAAGCGATTATTGTGAGCGCATTTGTTTCGTACCTCGTTAATATTTTTTAGAAAAGATATCAAGGTTTCTGGTGGGAAAACATCGTTAAAGTCAGGTATGTTTGTGCTTATAAAACTTACTAAATCCCGTGCGATTTCATTTTGGAGTGAATTAGGCAGGTTTTCAATAATCGTGCGTAAATCTCCAAACTCTAGATAATCAGTTAGTACCCAGATTGGGACATCTGAATGAGTATGTGCGTAGTGGTGAATTGAATTTCCTCTGTATCGCTTGTTTGTGTTTATGATTTTGGATAGTTTTGATACAATAAATCCCACGTCTAATATTTTATTATCTGCATAAGAATTGGTGTTTAAATAAGCGTATTTTTGACTGGGGTAAGCTTCGGCGAATCTGTGAGCAGTGATTGACTTGATATGGTGTTCAGCTTCAAGAATAGCTTGCAAAATGGCTCGTTTTACATCTTTGTCAAATGTATAGAGACTTGAAACTTCGTCAAATGTGACGCCGTCAATATAAGTGTCAGTACCAGGGTGTTGAAAAAACTTACTGTATCCATTGATAATATTGTAGTAATTGTTACTTAGCAGGTACTTAGCTGCTTTAGATTCATCTGTAATGGATAACCCTCTGATTTTTAGTGTTGCGATTTGTTCCTCGATTGTTTTAAATGGCTTCAAAAAAACTCCCCCATTCTAATTTAGAATGAAGGAGTTTCCCCGTATCGGTCCCCGTAGAGATCCCGACGCTTTTTCTCTAATGAATTCATTCTAAATGATTTTTTTAAAAAAGTCAACTGTTTTTTAATATTTTTAAAAAATAATTTTTTTATTCCCCTCTATACACCCCGACTACTGCATAAATCTTGATGTGTGTGTCTTCGGCTGGTGGGAAGTCTAGGATGATGTCTTCGTACTTGTCATTGAGTGACACTAGGCGTAAGCGTCCGTTTTCGGTATATATCTTCTTGAAGTAAGAACGGTCTCCATATGCGATAACTGCTAAATCTCCGTTGTAGGTAGTCAGTCCTTTGTCTACTAAATAGAGAATGTCTCCGTCTTGGTAGTCGGGTTGCATGGAGTCTCCACTGACCTTGGTCGCAATATCGTGGCGTGGTGGTCGCTCGTCAACCTCTATAGTCTCTCTGTCTGTATCGTCGTACCCAAATCCATAGTTAAATCCAGAAGCTGCTGCCGTCTCAGATACAACCTCAACTTGGTACAAGCTGATAACTTCCGATACTTCGTTTATCTTCGTTTCTTCTTCGTTTTGGCTCTCCAGAAGCTCCTCAGAGGTCCGTAGCACGATTTTTTGATTGGGTGGGGTTAATTGCACTACCTTATCCATTATCTGCTGTGTGAGCGAATCTGGAGCGTCTGGCAGTGAGTTGGTGGATTCTTCTTTAAAAGTAGTATCTATATCTGATTTTTTAACACCGAAATAATCAGCCAGTTTTTGGATAACACCAAAAGAAGGAGCGCTTCTTAACTTCATATAGTCTGTCATAGTACTTGCTGTAATTCCAACTTCTTTAGCCAACTCTTTTTGGGTGATGCCACGTTGCTTTCTAAAGTGTGTAATATTTTCAGCAATAATTTGCATTCGTTTTTTTTCGTCCATTTACGATTACCTCGTATTTTTTATAATTACATTATATATCATTTTTGAATGATAAACAATCAAAAATACGAAAAAATCCTATTTTTTTGATAAAAACTATTGACAATACGAAAAAATCGTATTATAATTAAATCAAGCTTAAGGAAAAGGAGGTAAGGCAAATGAACGAACTAGAAAGAACAGCCCTCAATGAGATATTGAGGACTGTGACATATATAGCTGAGAAGTTGGATGAAGTAGATTCTAAGATTTCTTTGAACGATTCACAAGCTCTTGAGCATCAAGGAAATTGAGTTTCATTTCCATGTAGTGAATAACTCCGTGTAGGTAGTTCTTTAGGTCTGTAAAACCTTTATCAGGATTATTTCTATAGTAATGACCTTCGTCGTTACCGATATAAGCAGATGCAAGCGCAAATGTTTTAAGGTCTTCATCCTTGATATATTTTTCAATAACTTGTTTTAATGACATTTTAATGATTTTATCTTCATCATCAGGATTTGTAACAATGGAGAAATCTTTAACAAAGAACTCAAGCGCCTTACGGTATCCAATACCTGCAATGTGGTCTAGTTGTTCGTGTTCAGCTTTCAGTGCTTGGACATAGATTTGCTTACCAATTGGAGAAACTATCTCTACATCGTCAGATATAGGTATATCGCTCGGAAGATTAGGGATTACTTTGATATGTTCAATTTCGTATTTTTCGGTATAGTCATTGATTAAAAATCTTGTAGCTATAAACTCCTCTGTCCAAAAGTGCTTACAACCTAAGCATCTACATGTTAATACTAAGCTTGTTTTATTTTCTCCAAGAGAAAAATAAGAAGAGTTCACAAGATCTGGATTGGTTGGTTTTTTACAATTTGGGCAAATGTCTTCAACGGTTACAGGCCTAGAAACAGAAGAATTTACTTTCACTCGAAATATCATAAGATTTCTCCAATCGTTTTATTTTGATTATACCATATTTGAAAGGGGGTGAGGAAATGAGACCAAGACGATATCCGTATAGTGGGAAAAAAGAGTCCACCTTTGTAAAGGCAGACCCTGAGTTAATGTTGAATATCAATAAGATTGATGTTGGAAATATACAAGCGAAAAATATATTTGGAAAAATTTAAGGAGTAGGAGGATGGATGAAAGAAAATATAGAACATCTTCATGAACGCATAAAGCATTTTCAGTCATTGATTGCTTATATGTCTGAGCATGAGAAAAAGTATTATTTAGAAAAAGATTGGTTCGATAACCCAACCCTAATTTCTATAGAAGACGCAAAAAAAGAAGTAGAACTACTTTAACAGAAAGGAGGTAGGAACGTGCAGTGGACTTTAGAAGCTATGAGAATCAACAAAGGACTTACTCAAGCAGAGTTGGCAGAAAAATTTGAAGTTTCAAGTCAAACAATTGCTAGATTAGAAAAAGATAGCTCTGATATCGGTTATCAGCTATTGAAAAAATACATGTTTTTTTTCAATGTGAAATTCGATGATATTTTTTTAGGGAAAAAATACGAAAATTTCGTAAATAACTAGAAACAAAAAAATAAGAAGGAGGAACACATAGATGGAAAGCGTTCTTGAAAGCTTGAAACAAGAAAAAGACCACCTCGAAAAAATCATTAAGGTAGTTACCTCTGGTGGTAAATTTCTGAGATTGCCGTATCAAAAAAAGTCACGCTCGATTAGTGAGAATCTGAAATTGATTTCTCAAAATCTTGATAAATTGAGCGAGCAAGTTCAACAAACCACGAATCAGCATTCATGATTTCAAGATGACGAAAGAAACCTGTTTTGATTTCCAGTTTGATATCATGTTACAGCGACTCGATAAAGCGATTAGTGATTAAATTTTTGAGATGTAAGTTTTTTTCATGTCAAACTTTTTCATGTCAAATTTTTTACACTAATAAATATTAACTAACAACAAGTATTAAAAGACAACCAGTCCTACTTCTCTAAATAAAAGAGAGGGTAGAAAAAATAAATACAAAGGAGGTGAGGAAATGAGACCAAGACGATATCCGTATAGTGGGAAAAAAGAGTCCACCTTTGTAAAGGCAGACCCTGAGTTAGTTGAAAAACTTTTAAGAAACACTAGTTTTCTTGAGCGTTTACAAAAAAAGCCTATCAATTTTCAGATAGACTCAGAAGAATTTAAGCGTCTTAGCTATGAAGCCATTCATGATACTTCTCAAGTAACTCAATAGTAGTTATTACAGAAGTCAAACCACTGACCTTCCCCAGTTGTAATCCGTCTGTATGGTCAATCTGTTTAGTAGCTTCATTAGCTTTAGCAGAGATAGCTTGCATATCTTCAGCTGTTAAAGATTCTCGAAAATATTTAAAGGATTTCATAAAATCTCCTCCTTTCTATTGGAATTTTGACTAAAACGGTGAGAGGTCCTAGTCGAGATTATTATAGCAATTTAGGAGGATATTACATCGGTCTTGAGGCTGATTTTTGGAGGCAATATTGGAAGATAAAATCATAGAACTTGCTGATTACTTCATCAGCGAAAACACAACGTACAGAGAAGCAAAAATAGCGTGTGAGAAGCTATTGAAACAAGTCAGCCATGAGATAGAACTCAGGGCAATGGAAAGTAGGACAGTATGAAAGAAGCAGTAAAGGAATTTCTAAAATTCAGGAGCCGATTTACAAAAATAGAATGGTTTGAAATTAACCAAGCTATCGAAGCTCGTTTAAATCAAAAAGCCGACCAGTTGAAACTGGACGACTTAGATTTAGAAATCATTTCTAGCAGACTAGAAAAAGTTATCTAGAAACGATTTGAATGAACATTGGATGGATACGATAGTCAGCGCCACGATAGTGAATGTAGATATAATCCTGATGGTACATCGAGTTTGCTTCAGGTTTAGAAATTGGTGAGTAGAGTTCTGCATTTTCTTCCCACCAAATGTAAGGACTAGCCATATTTGGTCCCATTACACAATCGTCGTCGGCTGATAGGTTCACCCAATTTCCGCAAAGACATGCGTGAATTTCAGTCATAATATTACCTCCTTTCTGGTTTCATTATAGCAGAAAAGGAGATAGCAAAAAAGCACCTGACGGAAATCAGGCGCATACTTAAATATTCAACATGATTATAACACGAAAGGAGCAAAAATGGAAGCAGTTGAAATTGTAAGAATTAAAGATGTGATTATTGAAAAAGTCTCTGCTAATGATGAAGAATTAGAGCGCATCTTTGGATGTTCAAAACGGCAAGCGGGAGATATGAGGCGAGAGATGAAAAAATTGCCTAGTCAACAGAAGCATCTTAGGAATGATGGCCAGCTCGTCACAATCAAAGGCTTTGACGAATATCTGCAATATCGTGGGACTCAAGCTTGGAAAAAAGAAATGGCGAAAAGCAAGAAAATGAGGTCAGTCGGATGAACCTACTATCAAGAATCAAAAACTATTTTTCGGAAGAGGTCAAAGAAACTAATCTCGACTGGAAAGAGGTCGCTTTAGACCTCAATCAATCACTAATTGAAACACAGGAAAAACTTCAAGAAGCGAATCAAGAAATCGCAGACTTGAAGAAAATCGTAGCAATCTATAAAGAAAAGGAGAAAGAAAAATGATGGAATATATTTACCTGGTAACAATCGTAGGAATTGGACTATGGTCGCTAGTAAATAAACTAGATGACCACGCTGAAATGAAACAAAAAGAGTGCCAGCTGATGGCAAACAATGTCGCACGGATGAATCTGAGAAATTCAGATAAGCAATTTACTTATGATGTAGAACCGCCTGAAGGGTTGAAATAAGGAGGAGAAACATGACTCAAGCTGAACGAATTAGGGAATATTATAGAGAGCACCCTGCTGCCTCATATGATGAAGTGGCTGAGGTCGTTGGTACAACAAATAGTAATGTGAGAGCGAACCTGGCCAAAGACATCAAGGCAGGCAGATGCGTTCGCTTGGAAGATAAGTCATACGATTACTCGCCTTACTATAACCATACACAGGCACTCACTGAGTTGGTTGACTGGAAGAATGACAACAGACGTGAGTGGGTGGATATGCTGACAAGAGCAGCAGAGAAAGAAACGGATAGCAACGTTATGCGGTTGCTAATCAAAGAAGCAAATAAATTGATGAAAGAGGTGACTAAGTAGATGGTACGAAATAAAATAGGTGATTTAACTAACACGCTCTTCGCTCAATTAGAGACTCTGGATGATAGGGATCTTACAGCAGATGAATTAAAAGTAGAATTACAGCGCTCGAAACAAATGGTCGCTATCTCAGGTCAAATCATTCAAGCTGGTCGGTTAGCGCTAGATGCTGAAAAATTCAAAGACAAGGTAGGTGAAGTCAATGCCCCGATCGCTTTGCTGGAAGGATGAGTACACGGAGTACATGCATGAAATATGCCCTGGTCGTTTAACTCCTGAAGTAACCAGGTTGCTGAATGAAAAATTTGGTACGAATTATAACAAGAGTCAAATCGGTGGCGTACGCAAACGTCTAGGGTTAGCAGTTGGAAAAGTCTATCAAGGTCGATTGCTGACAAAGGAGCAACATGATTATCTTGTATCGATCCAAAAAAATAAGATTTCTCGTAATGTCGCAAATGAAATGAACCAAAAATTTGGCTTATCGCTAACTGAGAAACAGATTAAGAGTTATCGGAGAAATAATAATCTACATAGTGGGTTGACGGGAAGATTCGAGAAAGGTCAGACTCCTCACAATAAGGGGAAGAAGTACCCCAATATGCCAAAAAACAGCGGGCAGTTCAAAAAAGGTAATCGACCTCCGAATTATGTACCTGTCGGTACTATCAACTACACAACAGACGGTTATCCAAAAGAAAAGATTGGAGAACCTAATCAATGGGTTTTGAAACATCGTAAAGTCTGGGAGGACCATCACGGGCTGATACCAAAAGGGTACTCAATCGTTTTTCTGGACGGTGATAAAACAAACTATGATATTTCAAATCTGGCATGTTTATCTAAAAACGAAATTGCTAGAATGAATCAAAATCATTTATTTACGTCCAACGCTGATTTAACCAAATCAGGTATTGGACTAACAAAACTCACAAACAAAATCAGAGAGGTAGAAAAAAATGGCTAGTTTATACGAACTGACAGGTCAGTTTCTGACAATTTATCAATTGGATATCGATGACGAAACAAAAACGGACACACTTGAGGCTATCGATTGGCAAGAACAATTCGAACAGAAAGCAGAAGGATATGCCCATGTTATCAAGAATCTAGAAGCCGACGTGGCCATGTACAAGGCTGAGGAAGAGAGCTTCAAAGCCAAGAAACAGGTGGCACAGAAAAAGCTGGATTATGTAAAGGATAACATTATGGCAGCTATGAATGTCACGGGGCAAACCGAAGTTAAGAGTGGTGCCCTGATTATAAAAATTGCTAAGAATCCAGAATCAGTCAAGGTCAACAAAGACGACCTTCCGAAAAAATATTTTACAAAAAAAGTGACGCTTGCGCCGGACAAAAAAACACTCAAAGAGTTGCTTAAATCTGGCAAGAAAGTCAAAGGTGCGGAACTTGTCCGGACAGAAAAGTTGGTGATTAAGTAATGGAATTGATGAATAAAACACGAGTAACAGATTCACTAGCAGTTGTTATTGGACCAGAATCGATTGAAGTACTTGTTACTGAAGGTTTTCTATTTGATGTTGCGATTCGTTTTGTAAAAGTAGACGAAACAAATCTTGATCAAGGAAATGAAAAGCCAGTATTCACTCCGGAATACAAGCTGGTCACAGTTGCTAAATACAAGGAAAAACCTATCTTTGAATCGGAGGAAGATATTCGAAAATTTGAGAAGCAAGCAAAAGAAGTTAAATCGCTATTTGCCTTTGCAAAGGTAAATAAACAAAATTGGTTTAACACTGCCCTTTATCCAGGAGTGCTGACTGAGAAAGTTGGTGTTTGATGAAAATTTTAGCTATTGATCCATCAAGTAACAAAATTGAAACCAGTACAACAGGGGTAGTACTCTTGGATAATGCGAAATTAGTCGATAGCTGGGTTGTCTCTTATGGTATGCGAGGCTTCGCTGACTGGTTTCACGAAATCGGAACAAACCTTGAATTCGATGTAGTTATTGTTGAAGAATTTAAGGCGAGGGATAACGAAAAGTCAAAAGATAATAGCGTGGCAGAAACCATCGCTTATATCCAGCTTTGTTATCCAGAGGCTATTCTTCAATTTAATGCAGGTTATAAATCAGATATCCCAGATGAACTTTTAAAAATCTTAGGCCTTTGGAAATTTGAAAAAAGTCATCATCAAGATATTCGAGCAGCAGCAAGACTTGGATTATTTTGGGCAATGAGAAATGATATTGAAGAAGTTATCCAAGATATTGGAAAGGTGGTGAGTGAGTATAACAATAACGTTAAGAAAGTGGCAAGCTGAAGCAGTCAAAAGAAGTGACCACTTATCAAATGGAATCTTTTTAGAGGCTCTTGGGGGCAGAGGTAAAACTATCTGTGCACTTGCTATCGCAAAACATAAAAAAGCTAAAAAAATCATCATCACAAACAATCGACTAGCTATTCTGAATGGTTGGATAGATGCAGTCAAGTTTATGAATTTTGATAAAGGTGTTGAGATTATCATTCAGACAGATAGATATCTTCAAAATCAAGTCAAAAAGGGGCATAAATTAGATTGTGATGTGCTGATAGTAGACGAATGGCAGAATATGTCTTCTGACAAACAAGTGGCCTTATATCGCAAAATAAAGCGAAAATACACGATAGGTCTTTCAGCGACACCAATTCGGAAAAAAGGACAAAATTTCTATCCGCTTGAAAAAACGGTATTTGGTTGGGCAACCCCAAATAATAAATTTGACTGGCAAAAGACTCATGGAAAAATGGTCTATGATCCATTTAGCTATTCAAAAGAGAAGTGGGAAGATTTTCAAAATTATGAAAGTTATATCTCGAGCTTGCCTAATTTCTTCCGCTGGGAAGACATTGAAAAGATTGAGAATGCCACTGAAAATAACGGTTTTGAAACCAAGTTCTACCCAGTCACAGTTAAAGCTGGAAACCCTGAGAAATTAGCTGAGTTTAGGCAGCTTAACTTGGTCACTGTTGGAGACAAGACGGCTATGGCCAAACAGTCCTTTGAACGGTACCTAAATCAAACTGGTGTGATCGTTGATTTTCCAAAGTTGAAACCAGTTAACGCTGATACCCCTCTCATGCTCAAATTGGACGGATTGATTGAAAGAGCACCACACGATATGTTGATTGTCAGTAAATCTAAGCAGATTGTCAACGTCATTAGCGAGCGCCATCCTGAAATTGGAATCTGGACGGGCGATATTCAAGAAGGACTTTATAAGAAATTCGTGGTTGCTACTAGTCAAGTGTTAGGTGTCGGAGTAGACGGCTTGCAACACAAATACCAAACTATTGTCGTATTGGATCCAGTAGAAGAAGGTTCTGGAGAATATGATGATTATCGACAATTGCTCTGGCGCATAACAGGAAGTCGTCAGCAGCATGATGTAAATGTAATTGAATTTTATTATAAAGAAAGTTAAAAAAAAGAGGAAAACAAAATGAATAAAACAACTGAAATGATCGTATTTCGTAGCCGTAAAACTGGAGAATTTCTTAATTCTTACAAGGACAGAAGTTCTTTAGCATTTGCAGCTGACTTTTGCAGCTTGGAATATTGTTTGAAGCTTCCTCGTAAAAAATACGAAGACAACAAAAAGACTTACAAGGCTCTCGCTACAGCTTTTGACTGTGAAATTGTTGCCTTAGAAATTGAATACAAGATGAGCTATCCGAACGGATCAGAAGTTGAACCTATCAAGCATAATCTTCCATCCATTGAAGATTTAATCGAAGATATTTTGGGAGGATTATAATTATGGCATTTACACTTCCAGCAAATAAACCACAAGTTCCTAAAGATACCCCACGAAATTTTTTCATCTACGGTGAAACCATGAGCGGAAAGTCTTATCTTGCAAATGAATTCCCAAATCCAATCGTTTTGAACACAGACGGGAATGCAGAAGCTAACACTGTTCCAAGTATTCAGCTGATCAATGAAAAAGATGACAAGGGACGAATTACCAATTCAGTAATTAAGCAGCTTGGAGATATCTTGCTTGCTCTCCAGACACAGAAGCACTCTTATGAAACAGTCGTTATTGATGTAATTGACGATGTTATTGAAATGATTAAGATTGCAGTTTGTGATGAATTAACCCCAGTTGGTAAACCTCGCTTGAAATCCTTGTCGGAAATTCCATACGGCAAAGGATACGACTTCTTTAACCAAGCTATCACAGAATTAGTCATTGACCTCAAAGCATTGCCAATGAATGTTATTTACATCAGCCGTCAGGTATCTGAATATGATGACAATGGCAATGCCACCAAAGACAAACCAAGCTTGAAAGATAAGTATGTCAATCTTATCAATGGAAACTCTGATTTGATGATCCACACTGAAAAACTCGGCAATAACTACAACCGTGAGGTTGACCGCAAGCGTAAGACCTACTATGTGAACCATGTTGATGACAAGGCTATTTTGAAAATCTTAGCAACTATCCGTGGGGCTGTTGAACCTGCAAAAGGTAAGCCAGCGCAAAAGAAAGAAGCAGCTAAGACAACTAAACCAGCTAAAACCGAAAAGCCAAAAGAGGCGCCTAAGAAAGAAGTTGCATCTGATGATGAACTATTTTAAGAAATAAAGGAGAATACACATGAGCTTACTAGATATCGCAAAATCAATCAAAAAAGAGGGCTTTGACCCACGCAAAGACAGCGTCAACGGTCCTGCACCAATCCCAGCTGGTACTTATCCAGTAGTCCTGAAGAAAGCAACCTTCAACGTATCGGACAAAGGCTGGGAAAGCCTTGGTTATCAATTTGAAATCCGTGGCGGTGATTACAGTGGACGCTCTGAATTTGCAACATTTGGCACACTGACTGAATGGAACGGTAAGAACCTTAACTGGGCAGTTGAACGCACCATGAAATTCTTTATCAAAGCCTTGATCCTTGCTGGCGACAGTATGCAAGGAAATGAAGAAGACGGTAAAGCCTTGGAAGAGGCTCTACAACGTAAGGCAGTTGGCTCTTACTACAACCTTGTTATCTCTGTGACTAAGGGGAAAGATGGCCGTGAGTTCCGAAACTATGACCTTGAAGAAGAAGCACAACCGCTGACTGAAGCTGATATTGATGAAGATGACCTCCCTTTCTAAAAAATAGCAAGTTTTGGGTCATTGATGAAACTGATGAAAGATTAGGACCATTCAATACATTTGAAGAGGCTTATCAATCGTTGTTATTTTATTTAAAAATGACTGAAGATGAATATCAATCAAATTATATGGCCCAAGAACTTGTTTATATTTACAAAGAGGAGAAGTAATCATGCCGTCAATGAAAGAATACGCATTACAGTATCAAAAATTGGGATTTTCAGTAATACCCATCAATCCAAAGAATAAGATGCCTTTGATTGAATTTGCCGACAAGCCTGCCATGACTACAGCTGAGATTGAAAACTTTTGGGATGGCTACCCTAATGCAAATATTGCCCTCAGAACTACAAACTTCTTTGTCATTGATATTGACAAGCACGGCAATTCCAACGGCTTTGAGTCACTTAAAAAATGGAAATATTTGGGATTGATTGAACCGACACTGCAAGCTAAGACGGCAAGCGGTGGGAAACACCTCTTTTACTTCAAGAGAGAGGATAGCCCTATCACTCAAATGATTAATTTCTTACCAGGTGTTGACATCAAAGCCCATCCAAACAATTACGTACTGGTAGCTCCATCTGCTACTGAAAAAGGGCAGTATGAGTGGGATCTGGAAAAGTCTAAGGAAGGTGGTACTATGGTTACTCCTTCAAAAGAATTAATCCAGGCTATAAAAAAACAGTATGGCGAAACTCATGGCTATAAGTATGATGGTAAGGATGGTCTTAGGGACTTAGCTAGACGTTCACATACTAGAGAACGAACACAGACTACAGATCTCTTTGAAACCATCTGCCTTGGCTTTGGTGATGAGGGTGGGCGAAATGATAAACTAGCAAAATTCGTAGGTGGTCTATTATATCGAGCAGTTGATGATGAAGTAGTAATTCAACTTGCAAGACTGGCAAATACTAACAGTCGAAATCCTCTATCAGAAAAGGAAGTGATGCGTACTGTTGAAAGTATGATTAAAAAGGATAGGAGGTGAGAGAAATCGGTGATGTAGTAAGTATAAATTCACAAGACAGAATGACCACAAATGCAAAAGGTGACATCAAAGCGAACAGCCCGATGAATGTACTTGTAGCGTTTAAAGCTGATGATCAACTAAGTATTTATTTAAAACACAATGATTTCTCCCAGGAACATGAACTCCTTAAAGATATCAAGATTGGCAACACTCTTTTTAAAAAAGGTGAGCTCCCTTCTAACTTTGATTCAGTCGTAAAAGTTTACTTTGAAAGTGTATTAGGTGTTGCTTTCTCAAACCAAGCGATGCTTGATGGCATGGAGACTTTCTTTTCAGAAAGATCATACAATCCAGTTGTTGAGTATATGGAGAGAGCAGCTGAAAAGTGGGACGGCAGAAACCGGATTGACCGCATGCTTCAAGTATATCTCGGCGCTGAAGATATCCCTTTAATTTCTAAAATCGCTCAAATGTGGCTAGTTGGTGCAGTTGCTAAAATTTATGATCCATACGTTAAGTTTGACTATGTTCTGGATCTGGTTGGTGGACAAGGAGTTGGGAAAACGTCCCTCCTTCAAAAATTGGGTGGCGAATGGTATACGGATGCCGTGACTGATTTCTCTAATAAAGATAATTACGACATTATGTTAAAGAGTCTAATCGTCAACGATGATGAAATGGTGGCCAGTAATAGGATGAGCTTTGCTGAAACGAAAGCCTTTATATCAAAAACTAGCTTACGGTATCGTAAGCCCTACATGAAACGCACAGAAGAGTTTGCCAAAAACTTCATTATAGCCAGAACTACTAACCAAACTGAATACCTGAAGGACAAAACCGGTGAACGTCGATTTCTCCCGATTATGGCAGATAGCAAGCAGCAAAAGAAACATCCAATGGAAATAGAGCCTGATACAATCGAACAAATTTGGGGCGAAGCCGTTACAATCTATCGTGCTGGTGCTAATTTGATGTTTGATGAAAATACAGAGGATGAATTGAATATCTACCGCGAACAGTTCATGTATCGTGATGAAGTTGAATTACAAGTGCTTGAATATCTTGATATGCCCGTCCCTGAAAATTGGCAAAACTGGTCTATTCAGCAACAACATCAATACACAAGTAAATATTTCGATAATAGTAGCGATTTTGATCCTGGAAGCAAAAAACTAGATAAGGTCTCAACTCGTGAAATGATGTACAACTTATTTATGAGAAATTCGAATGACAGGAAGCTGTCAACGAAGATTAACATGATCATGGATAATCATCCTGATTGGAAAAAAAGTGTTTTCCGGGCAGGAGGTAAAAGTACAAAAGGGTTCGTAAGAGTGAAAGATTCGGAAAAAACTAATCGGTAGTAATTAAAAAATTATCGGTAGTCATCGGTAGCAGTTGAGGGGGAGATCGGTAGCATTCTACCGATAAAATAGGACATCGGTAGCACATCGGTAGCAGTCTAACCCCTTGATATTACTGACTTTTATTTAATATTTATATATAATGCTACTCTTCTACCTATATTTTTAAAAAAAGTATATAAAATAATAGTAATAATAAAAAAAGCCTATAAAATAGGGATTCTTGAAAAAAACTTTTTACTTTTTAGAATTTATCGGTAGCACGGTAGCAGTTTAGAAAAAAAGAGGTAAAAATGTCATACACAGTAACACTATATTTTGACAACATGGTAGATGAAACCCACTTTTTTAAGAAAGAAGGTGATGCTGCCAAATGCAAGGCTCAGCTCGAGAGCAAGTATCGAGGTGATCGAATGTATAAAGTAAAGATGGAGGAGATGGAGTAATGAGTTATGATTTGGAAATCTTAGCGAAAATAGAGAGTGGAGATTATATTTGTATTGCTGAACCTAGATATAGTTCTCCGACCTACAATCTTGGAAAAATGTTTAGGGTGGCTATGGATTGGGATTTCGACCAAGGCACAATTTACAATGTTGCTGATATTTTTGAAAATATTAAACGTGGCATAACTGAATTGGAAAGGCAACCTGAAAAATATGTACAATATGAACCTGCAAATAAATGGGGAACGATCAATGATGCGTTATATGTTTTGAGATCGTTAAGGGACTGTATTTTAGAACAAGATATTGATACGAAATATTTATATGTGAGGTGGTAAATTGAAACGACCAAACAGATACCCGTACACTAAAAATCAATGGGTTGAAGAAACCGTTGATCACTATACTTATAAAAACGATATTTGCTATACAAGTCACATTTTAGAAAATAGACTTACTGGAGAAATTAAGGACAAGGAGTTGAAGTGATGGAAGAGTTAAAGCAAAAAGTTAATGCAGTATACAACTGGACGGTAGAAGACGGGAAGCCGCAACCTCCCAAGCAAGATTTACCACAAGTGGTGAAAGACCGGGCGGACTATTTTTGGGAAATGGCAGAAGATGGTATGACGTTTATGGGAGCGATGGAATGCATCTTCGCTGATGAAAAGCCTACAGACTATGATTTGGGAGCTACTAAGGATTGGTTGCCAAAATCTAAGGAGTTTGATGATTGGGTTGGCTATTCGCCAGGAATGTCTCAGGTAGTTATTGCAGTTTATTTGATTTATAGAGGAAACTAAGATGAATAAGCAGGAATTGATTAAAAAATTAGAGGAACGAAGAACAATAACTGGGAATTTTCAAGGTTATGTAGTTTGGTGGAAGGATGTAAAAGAAATCTTTGAACAGCTAGGCGAACCGCAACCAGTCAAAGTACCGCAGTGTGTGGCGGAATATATAGAATTTAAAAAGAAAAACAATTTTCATGTTTACGGTGCAATGAGAGTAATTGAAGATCATTATGATAAGAAAGTTCCTGATTGGTTTTACGAAAATAACATCGAAAAATTCTGTCTTGCTTGGCTTAACGGCTACGAGGTCGAAAAAGAGAAGCGGTATTTTGTTAAGATTAAAGGGAATATTAAAGAAAATATGTTGGTTTATGGAGAACTTTTGAAAAGGTATTTCTTTACAAAAAGCTTTAGTTTAGACGATGCTATATATTCCCACACCCGTAAAGAACTAGAAAATGCAAAAATCGGCTGGGTGTTTGATTGTGAAGGGTTTGAGATTGAGGAGGTGGAGTGATGAGTAAATTTGAAATCTCCCTGTCTAAAGATGACCTTGAACATATCGCTAATGGTTATGACATCAAAATCAAAATCAACGGTAAAAGATTTTTAGAAACAAATGAAATCATTTTGAAGCCTGCATTGACAAATGATGTTATGGCTCCGATATTGAATTATAGAAATAAATTAATTGATACTGAGGTACAAAATATTGCTAATAATTTTATTGGAGGTGCAAGATGATTCCGAAATTTAGAGCGTATGATGGCGGCTCATTAAATCGTATGTATCAACTGGACGAAGGCAACATCTACGAAAATCCAGAGCTTTTGGAGGTCAACGAGTGAGATATTTTAAAATCCTATGTATTGTTTTATTCGCATCCTTACTCGTAGCATGTCACCAGATTTCGAGTGGGACAGTGGTAGATAAGTACATTGATGAACCTCACACAACGTTCATACCTGTTATAAATGGTAAAAGTTCGGTACTTGTGCCAACCAGAACCAAAAGAAAATACATTCTGGTCGTTTCAGGATTTACAGGTAATAAGCAAGTTGAAGAAAGGTTTGAAGTGACAGCAAATGAATACAAGCACTATGAAATTGGCAATACTTTTATACAGGATGCCGTTTTAGAAAATAAGGAGGATAAATAATGAGACCTAAAAAATACCCACAAGATACTCAATAGCTACTAAAACAAAAAAAGCCAAGACACCCTCTGTCTCAGCAATAATCTCAATAATATTATTATACCACAAAAGGAGATAGAGAGTGAACAAGGCTAAAGAGCTCTTGAAAGAGCTACAGGATCTGGACATGGACATCCAAAGCCGTATAGACGAAATTAACGAGCTTGAGGCAGGTTTGCTCTCAAGCCCCAAGTGGATTGACGTCAAAGTCCAAGGTGGTCAAGCTAGAAAAGTTGATGATGTCTATACTCAGCTTGTCGTGATGAAAGAGGCCATAGAACAGGATACTAAAGAGGTTATCAACAGAAAGCTTGAGCTTGGTAGGTTGATTAACAAGCTGAAAAATCCAAAGAGCAGGTCTATTCTCAGGGTGACTTACATTACTAAGATGTATGTTGATGATATTTGTGACAAAATGGAAATCAGCAGAACAACTTTCTACACTTGGCGGAATATGGCTATCTCTGAACTGAATGAGGTTTTGGAGAGAATGGAACTAAATTGAACTTTACAAAACCGTACGGGAAAAAATGATACTTGTTAGCACAGTTTTGTAATTCTGATAAAATGGTAGTATCAAGAATTGAAAAGAGAGGTCTCAGAATTGGTAGATGGTTACCTGTAATGTCAGGGGGCTGTAATGGCCTTGGAGGTTCAAGTCCTCCCCTCTCCTTTGAGTGTTTGTGTCCCAGAATGAGTTAAATCTTCTGGGTGGGGATTCACATATCACTCATTAACTCCTATCACTCATTAACTTAAAAATGGTTGCGGAAGCGACTGGACCTCGCATGATTGCGTAGCTAATTATATTCCGGATAAGTTATAAGCTAGAGGGTTTGATTCCCTCAGAGGTTTTAAAGACTACAAAAAATAAAAAAGAAGTCAAAATTTAATACGCACGCAAGGTTGTAGTCGCCTTGCAAGAAGGTCGCACATCGTGTGGCTTTTTTTGATTATTCGAAGGGTGGTGATGGAAAATTGAGTGGATTGAGAATAAAACAAAAGAGATTTGCAGATGAGTACATCATCTCAGGTAATGCGACGGAAGCCTATAAGAAAGCAGGTTATCGTGTTTCTAGTGATAGAGTGGCAGGCGTTGAAGGACATAAGTTACTAAAGAATCCTAAGATTAAAAGTTATATAGATGAACGGTTGAAACAGCTTGATTCTGAAAAAATCGCAGACCAGCAAGAAGTCCTTAGTTATCTAACCTCGGTAATGCGAGGAGAGACGCAAGAACAGACTTTGATAAGCATCGGAGAATTGGGTCAAACGATTACGGATATTGATGTTGGAGCAAAAGACAGAATCAAGGCAGCCGAACTATTAGGAAAACGTCATAGGCTTTGGACAGACAAAGTAGAGGCAGACGTTTCTGGAACGGTGGTGTTTGCAAATGAGTCAGACATACCAGATTAAGCAAAGTGATATTGTAATCGACCTACCTAAGACAGTAGGAGCTGGGTACGGACAGTTCTGGCGCTCAAGAAATCTTTATCGTGTTGTAAAAGGTTCCCGTGGTTCGAAGAAGTCCAAGACAACCGCTTTGAATTATGTTATCCGTCTTTTGAAGTATCCCTGGGCCAACTTGCTTGTTATTCGTAGATACTCGAATACCAACAAGCAATCAACTTATACGGATTTTAAATGGGCGTGTAATGTGTTGGGTGTGACTCATTTGTTTAAATTCAATGAATCTTTGCCTGAAATAACCATAAAAGCGACTGGTCAAAAAATCCTATTCCGTGGTTTGGATGATGAACTCAAAATCACATCTATCACGGTCGATGTCGGCAGTCTTTGTTGGGCATGGTTTGAGGAAGCATATCAAATTGAGACTGAAGACAAGTTCAGTACAGTAGTTGAGTCAATCCGTGGTAGCTTAGATGTACCTGATTTCTTTAAACAAATCACAGTCACATTTAACCCGTGGAATGAGAGGCACTGGCTCAAACGTGTGTTCTTTGATGAAGAGACTAGCCGAGCTGATACATTCGCTACTACAACCACTTACAAATGCAATGAGTGGCTTGATGAAGTCGATATTAAGCGCTATGAGGACTTGTATCACACAAATCCAAGGCGTGCGAGAATCGTTTGTGATGGTGAATGGGGAGTTGCTGAAGGTTTAATCTATGAGAACGTGACCGTCAAGGATTTCGATAAGGATGAATTGCTACGAGATTCAGCTAATAAATTATGTATCGGTCTTGACTTTGGTTTTACTCATGATCCAACCGCTTTGTGTTGTTCGTTGATAAATGATACGACGAAAGAGATTTATGTCTTTGATGAGGCGTATAAAGTCGGATTGATAACCAAAGAAGTTGCGAAGATGATAAAGGACAAAGGTTATCATCGCTCACAAATCATTGCTGATAGCGCAGAGTCACGGCTGATTGAAGAGCTCAGGTCAGAACATGGCATATCTAGAATAAAAGAGAGTCGGAAAGGTAAGGATAGTATTATGGCAGGCGTATCAAAATTGCAAGGATACACTATTTATGTGCATCCAGATTGTAAAAACATCATGGATGAATTTTATAGTTACTGCTACCAGCGAGATAAAGAAGGCAACTGGTTGAATAAACCAGAGGATAAAAACAACCACTTGATGGACGCTTTGCGTTACAGCCTTCAATGTATCGAAGGTGGAAAAGCAACCGTCCGCAGACGTTCTGATTATGGTCTATAGAGAGGAAAGACATGTACCAATATTTAACCTATCCACGGGATGGATATGATGAGGGTTCTTTGAAGAAAGACCTGATTTACAAATTGATAACGATACATAGCACTGAAGGCTCGCATTTGAAGAAGCTTAAAAGCTACTATTTGGGTGAGCATGCTATCTTAGAACACACGAGACGCAACGTGAACGCACCTAATTACAAGACGGTAGCCAATCATGCCAAGGATATCGCAGACACGGCTACGGGCTATTTTATGGGCAATCCTATCAAGTATAACAATACTGCTGACGGTGATATCGATGAACTACTTACAGCCTTTGATGGTGCTGAGATTGACCAAGTAGATGCTCAGAATGCTTTGAACATGGCTATCTATGGTCGTGCTTACGAGTACATCTATGCTAAAGAGGGTATGGCTGAGTTGGATTCAACTAGTATTGATCCGGAGAATACTTTCATGGTCTACGATGATAGTATTGAGCGGAAGCCTTTGTTTGCGGTCTATTACTATGAAGTAAAAGACGATACGAAAGACACTACCAAGCACCAGGCTGAGGTCTTTACCGAAAATCTGCACTATCACATGGTGCTGAGAAGTACAGATTCAGGAACAACTCAGAGCGAGGAGGCAACACCTCACAACCTTGGTCAAATCCCAATTATCGAATATCGCAACAATCACTTTGCAATTGGTGACTATGAGCAACAAATTAGCTTGATAGACGCTTATAATTCCTTGATGGGGAATCGTGTCAATGATAAGGAACAGGCTGTAGAGTCTATCCTTGTCTTGTATGGCACGCAGTTAGCAGACACTCCAGAAGACGCTAAGGTAGCAATGAAGATTCTTTCTGAAGAAGGTCTTTTGGAATTGCCGGGCGATAGTGCAAGGGCTGAGTTCTTGAAGAATACGCTGGACGAAAGTGCTACTGAAATCTTGCGTACAGCTCTTAAAGAGGACATCTACACATTTAGCCATGTGCCTAATTTGACTGATGAGAATTTCGCAGGGAATACATCAGGCGTAGCCATGGAATTTAAGCTGATGGGCCTTGAGATGATTACTAAGACCAAGGAAGCGAACTATAAGCGAGGATTGCGTCAGCGTATTGCGATTTTTGCTCATTACTTAGGCATGAAGCAGATTGCTTTAGAGTCTCATTCAATCGTTCCACAATTCAGTCGTGGTTTGCCTAAGAACTTGTTAGAAATCTCTCAGATTGTGAACAATTTGGAAGGCAAAGTGACCAATAGACAGCTTATTTCTCTCTTGCCGTTTGTGGAAGACCCTGACGCTGAGCTGGAAGCCTTGGAAGAAGAAAAAAAGAAGAACATGGAAGACATGCCGATGTTCAACCAAGAAAACACGAAACCCGAAGACGAGGTAGAGGATGAAGAATCAGGAGTATTGGGCGAAGAGGAAAGCCAATCTGATTTACCAGCAGATGGACAAGGCCGAAAAGCAGGCAGACCAGTTCGATAAGGTCTATCAGGAAGCCAAGACTTACTTGGATAAGGAAGTCAATAAGATTTTTGATAAGTTCCAACGTGATTATGGTCTAAGTCAGGTAGAAGCTAGACAAGTCTTGAAGAACATGAAAGACAAGAAAAATCTGAATGAACTTCGTAAAGTACTTGAAGCGAGACCGAATGACCCGAACATCCAAAGATTACTGGCTGACTTAGATAGTCCGGCTTATTCTTTCCGTATGAAGCGTCTAGAACGTTTGAGTGATGATTTAGACCGTATGCGTGAATCTATCTATCATTCAGAAAAGACAGGCTCAGACGCCTTTTATAGCGACCTGATGAAGGATAGTTACTACAAGGCTACCTTTGACCTGCAGCAGCAGACAGGACTAGCATATGGCTTTTCTGGGCTTCCTGAGAACGAGATTAAACATCTACAGTCTTTCAGTTGGGTAGGTGACGGAAGTACCTACTCTACAGACATCTGGAAGAATACGGGGAAGCTTACTTCTAGCATAAAAGATGAACTACTTATGAGCCTCATGACAGGCCGAGATACACGAGAAACTGCACAAGCAATTGCTGAGAGGTTCAATGTAGGTCAGAACGATGCAAGACGTTTGGTTCGGACAGAATCAGCCTTTTTTCATAACCAAATGGAACTACTCAGCTATGAAGAAGCAGACATAGAAAAGTATATCTTTGTGGCCGTCTTAGACAAGCGTACATCACGGATTTGTCAGGAGCATGACAATCAGGTCTATGATAGGGACAAGGCTGTCCCTGGCGTCAATTGTCCACCTATGCATCCGTGGTGCAGGTCTACTACTGTCGGATACGATGAGGACGCAGACTACAGCAAGTTGAAGCGCAGAGCAAGGAATCCAGAGACAGGTAAAGTTGAGTACGTGCCTGCCGATATGACTTATAAAGAGTGGTATAGCAAGTATGTTGCGAAAGACGGGGAAAAGGTGTATAATCAAGATACAAGAGAAGCCAAGGCGAAATTTTATAGCGAACAACTATTGTCCAAAATTTCAGGAGTTGAGCCAAAAATTACAAGTGATATGCAACGTATCGCAGGAGAAAACAAATTGGCAGGTCTTGAATTTAGGAAGAAAACAGTTGAGTCATTATCACGTAAAATTATTGCAGATAGCCTAGTTGAAAATATAAGTTTGTCAAAAGCCGTGAGTAAGATTAATGACGCCTTAAGGTACACAACTATTTTCGATTCCGATACTTTTACAGAAGAGTATTTGAAGATGAAACAGAAGCTTATCGCAGAAGGTTATAAAATTGTAAAAGTAAAAAACACTTGGCTAGTAGATGGACCATACAAAGGTGTGAATACAGTCGTTGAAAAAGATGGTATCAACTTTGAAATGCAGTATCATACTCAGGAAAGTTTCGACTTAAAAAATGGTTCATTACATGAACTCTATGAGAAGTATCGTGATACGAATACATCTGATCTAGAACGCATGAAATTATTTAAGGAAATGCTTGATTTAAGCAATGGGCTTGAGATTCCTAAAAATATAGAGAGGGTGAAGTGATATGAAAGATATTAAATACTACCGCACAACGACGAACAATGCTCAAGTACTTCGTTTGATTGATGGTGTCATGCAAGTTTTTGACATTGAAAAAAAGTGGGTTAATAGCATGGATTGGTTTAATAAAATCTTTTTTAATGACTTTACGGATTTTGAAGAAATTTCAGAAAATGATGCATTTACTTATATTGACAGGATGGTAGTGGCATGATTGATATTGCCTTGGCTATCGCTAAAAAAGCACATGCAGGGCAGGTAGATAAAGCGGGTGTTGATTACATACAGCATCCTCTCTATGTGGCCAGTCAAGTCAACACTGAACAAGAAAAAGCTGTCGCTCTTTTACATGATGTGATTGAGGATAGCGATATAACTGCTGCCGATTTATTCGCGTCTGGCTTGTCAAATGAAGTTGTTACAGCGGTACAAATTTTGACAAAGAAAAAAGGTCAAAGTTATCAAGAATATCTTGGGAAAGTAAAATCAAATAATTTAGCAAGAGTTGTAAAACTTGCAGATTTGAAACATAACTCAGATTTATCACGTTTGAAATCTGTTACCAATACAGACTACGAGCGTGTTAAAAAATATAAAAATGCAATTTATTACTTAAGCACCTAGAGAAATCTAAGTGCTTTTTTCGTACCCAGAAAGGATTTAGGAATGAAATACCGTAAAAAACCAGTAGTGGTCGAGGCTGTGCAGTGGAACGGCAATAACCATAAAGAGGTAATTGACTTTGCAGAAAATAAGATTTGGTTTGATGCACTTGGGAATATATGGATTGCTACACTTGAAGGTGATATGGTAGCTAAAAAAGGGGATTATATTATCAAAGGCGTGCAAGGAGAATATTATCCATGCAAGCCGGATATTTTTGCAGAAACATACGAAAAAACGGAGGAGTAAAATGTTAAAAAAAGCAAAACAATTGGCATCGCAAGAATTTTCACGCTTGGCAGGTCGTGAAATCAAAGAAGAAGACTGCTTTGTAGTTTGGTTTAGCAAGACCCTGCAAAACTGGAAAGCTCTTGTTAGTACGAACGCAATTACATCAAGCGAACCTTGTGGAGATTATGCAGAAATTACGCATAACGGAGATAAGAATGAGACTTATGTGGATGTTTACGCCAAGGTTTCAAATCGTGCCATTAAAGATTAGGAGGTGATCCAACATCTTGACTTGCAGGAATAGACTGCTATAAATTACTGTAAATTGCTATAAACCGTGTCATATTTGATGCGGTTTTCCTATGCCCTAACCGTATGGAATCCCGTACGGTTTTTATATTGTCCAAGCATTGACGACACTAAAAGCTATGGAAATTACAGTCGGGGACGACTTTAAAAATAGGAGGTTCGCAATGAACGAAGAAACACAAACAGTCGAAACGGTTGAAGAACAAAAGGTACCTGCAGAACCTGCACAACAACCGCAAGACGAGAAGAAGTACACGGACGCAGACGTCGACGCTATCATCGATAAGAAGTTTGCCAAGTGGAAATCAGAGCAAGAAGCTAAAGAAAACGAAGCGAAGAAGCTTGCTAAGATGAACGCTGATGAGAAGCAGAAATATCAGTTGGATCAGCGTGAGCAAGAACTAGCTGACCGTGAAAAGGCTATTGCTCGCAAGGAATTGACTGCAGAAGCTAAAGCAATGTTAAGTGAACGTGACTTACCTGTTGAGTTAGTAAATGTAGTCGATTTGACAAGCGCAGAGACGGTATCACAGTCTGTCGCTGTATTGCAGAAATCATGGGAGCAAGCCGTGCAAAAAGGCGTACAAGAAAAGCTAAAAGGCGGAGCTCCAATGAAGCAAGCGCCAGTCGATAGTGACGGTATCACAAAAGAAGAATTTGCTCGTATGGGGTATCAGAGTCGAAATGAACTCTATCAAAAGAACCCAGAACTCTATAAGAAATTGAAAGGTTAAAATAAATGACAGCAGGACAAACTAAATTAGCCACTATGGTTAACCCAGAAGTGATGGCGGACATGGTTTCCGCTAAACTACCTAAATTGATTAAATTTACTCCACTTGCTTATGTGGAAACAGCACTCCAAGGACAACCAGGGAATACTCTAACAGTTCCAGCATGGGAGTATGCAGGAGATGCGACTGAGGTTGGAGAAGGTCAAGCTATTTCTCCAGACCAATTGACTACTAAAAAGACCACTATGACCATCAAAAAGGCTGCTAAAGGTTATGAAATTACCGATGAAGCTCTTTTGTCAGGTCTTGGCGACCCACTAGGTCAAGCTACTTATCAGCTTGGTTTGGCTATTGCTAACAAGATTGATGATGATTTGGTCGCAGTAGCTAAAACTGCAACACAACATATTACAGAAACTCCTACAACTCTTGCAGCAATTGATAAAGCTCTTGAGATTTTTGAGGACGAAGAAGATGCGCAATATGTTGCTATCATCAACCCTAAAGATGCTATCAAGCTAAAAACTGACGTAGCAAAAGAATGGACTAAAGGTTCAGAGCTTGGTGCAGATATGGTTGTATCCGGAACGTTCGGTGAAGTTGCCGGTGTGCAAATCGTCCGTTCTAAAAAAGTTGATGAAGGTAAAGGCTTTATCGTCAAAGTCTCTCCTAGCCAAACTCAGACAGACGATGCCAACAAATATGGTGCGTTTGTTATCATGCTAAAACGTGATGTGGCTATCGAAACAGACCGTGACATCCTTAAAAAGACAACGGTTATCACTGGCGATGAACACTATGGTGTTTACCTTTACGACCCTACACGAGTTGTAAAATTCGGTGAGGGGTGACGGCATGAGCTTATTGCTACGACGTCATTATATCCAAGAGGAGCAGGTTAGCCAGTATTCTGATTTAGAGAATAAGACTCTAGAAGAGTTGAAGAATCTAGCCAAAGAAGCTGGCATAGCTGGCGCCTATAAGTTATCAAAAGCCGAAATTGTAGAGGTGCTGGAGGATTTAAAAAGTGAAATTTAAAATCAAACAAGATTTCTATGATTGGGAATCAAATGTGAAACGACTGGCAGGAGGGGAACTTGAGATTACTGAGGAGCGCTATGTTGAGCTGGCTGACAATATTGCCAGCAACGGTGTCGCTATCTCAGATGTTCTTGAGAAAATCCTCCCTGAACCTGAGTTCTTAGAAGAGGATTGATATGTCTATAGAGTTGCTGAAGAAATTAACAGGCGAAGAAGATACTCAGCTTCTCATGTTGCTCCAAACAAGGGCTACAAATCTTATCTTGTCAGAGACTAATCGCACATCTTTGACACCTGCTTTAAGTCTTTTAATACCTGAGGTTGCTATCGAGCTCCACAACCGCTCAGGAGCGGAAGGAGAGCATTCAAGGACCGAAGGTGGTATAGCAGTAGTCTACGGAGAAAACGGCCTGTCTACGGGCCTTTTACAGCGTATACGTATGCATAGACTAGCAAGGGTGGCAGGCCATGTTTTTGAAGCAGAGTAGACTGAAACCTTATCCAATGCGACGGTTTGAAAAGACTGTCACTGAGGAAGGTGTCGCAAAAGAAGGATATGTCAAGGAAGCTGAGACAATCCGTCTTGAGTTGTGGCCAGCTAGTAGTAAACTACAGTCTGAATTGTATGGCGAGCGTGTCAATGATATTTTGAACGCAAATGCCAACAAGTCAGCTACAATCAAAGTGAAAGATGGTGTGTGTATCGATAGCCAGACAGAAGTGACTCACAGGGTTATTTCTAAAAAGGTCTACACACATCATCAAGTTTTGGAGTTAGAGCGTGTCAGGGCTACTAGGGGCAGATAGGCTCATAGCTAAATGTAGACGATTGGCTAGTAAAAAAACTGGCGAGGATATCGTCTTACGTGCGGTACACAATGCTACTATAAAGGTTGTCCAAGCAGATGCAAGAAGACTCGCACCAGCGAGAGATGGAGAGCTTATAACTAGTATCAAAACTAGGGCAAAAATGGACGGAGATAAGGCTATAGGCGAGGTTTACACCAATCTTAAATACGCTCCTTACGTTGAGTTTGGGACAGGGCCAATAGGACAAGCTAGCCATTCGGGTATCTCTCCAGAGGTCAGCGTCACTTATAAGTCTAGTCCGTGGTATGTGCATGAAGACCAAATCAATGTAGGACCTTACCATTTTCAAAAAATTGGGGAGTTCTACAAGATGTATGGTCAACCTGCCCAGCCTTATCTTTATCCAGCTTTGAGAGACAATCAAGAGCGTGTGTCTAAGAATATTTCGAATTATGTCCGTAGAAAGATAAGAGAACAAATAAAATGATTAATATCAAGCCTGTTATTTATAAAGAATTGCAAAAGGTCGCAGATAATGTGACTGATACTTATCCTAGCGATTGGGAGACTTTCCCAGTCGTTATTTTTTTAGAAGAACAAAACAAGCCGGGTGATTGGTTTGATGACCAGGAACAAAAATCATCTATCCGCTATAAGGTGGATATCTTTGATGATACCAGCACTAGTGAGTTAGCTGTTAAAATCAATCAGATTTTTGAGTCTTTAGGTTTGCGAAGAACCGACTGCCAAGACGTGCCAGACCCGTCTCATTTGAGACATAAGGTCATGCGCTTTGAAGGTGTCGTTGATTTAGACTCAGAGCTTGTTTTTCAATTTAGAATGGAGAATTAAACATGTTAGCAAATGGAATTACGCTATCTTATGGCGAAGCTAAAGGAACTTATACTAAACTTGTTGGATTGAAAGAAGTGCCAGAGTTTGGTATTGAACTCGAAAAAGTAGAAAATACTACTCTTGAAGATACAGTGAAGAAGTACGAGTTTGGTATTGGGGACATAGGAGAACTTGAGTACAAGTTCTCTTATAATAATTCAAGCGCAACTGCTCCTTATCGTGTATTGCGTAAGGCAGCAGACGACAAGAAGAAACTCTACTTCGAGCAAGCATACCCAGACGGTACTAAGGTCAATTTTGAAGGTCAAGTATCTGTTAAGTTAGGCGGTGGCGGTGTCAATGCCGTTATCGAGTTCATACTTAAGATTGCCTTGCAGTCAGAGTTGGAATTTACAGACGGTGTTGGAGGTTAATTAAATGGCGTTAAAATACACAACTTGGAAAGTTACTGACGAAAAAGAGTTGAAGCTACGTTTGACATCTCATCAAGCTGCAACTGTGGAAGAAAAAATCGGCATGAACTTGCTAAAGATTTTCATGCCTGAAGCTGGCGAAGAGTTCACTTTACCGCCTTTGAAAGTTATGCTGTTGTTAGTTCACGGCGCCTTGCAGCAGTATGAACATGGGTATTCTTTTGAGGATGTCTATGATTTATACGATGAATACGTGGACAATGGTGGAGACCAAACAACATTCATGACAGAGGTTTTAATGCCACTCTTTGAAGTATCGGGTTTTACTCCACGAGGAAGCAAGGACAAGAAAACTTCCAAGAAGAAAATGACAGTAGTCAAGTAATCTTAACGGTAACTCAGATTATTGAGAGGCTTTATCCTATGTTTTTGGACATCGGGGGCAAGCCTCTTGATTTTTGGGATTTGACGGTGCTTGAAATCAGGGAAATGATAGAAAGCTACAACCGTGTCAAAATCCAAGAGCGTAAAGAGAAGATTATTGACTCGTACATACTTTCGCGAATGATAACTAATCATGTTTCCTTATTACTGTCCAATGACGCTAAGGTTGTTGAGCTTTGGGAATATGCGCCTGAGTTGTTTGTAGAAGAACAGCAAGCAGTAGAACAGGAACGACAGAGACAAGCGCTTTTGTTGCATAAGGAACGGATGCGTGAATTTGCAGAGAGACATAATCGAAAAAGGAAGGAGGAAGTAAATGGCAACTCTTGATGAATTGAAAGTCATGATTGACGCTGAGATAGCGCCTTTCAGGAAAAAGATGAAAGAAGTCGAGAATCAGGTCAAAGGAACATCTGACCGAGTGAAAAATGCTACTGCCAAAGTTCGTGAACAGTCGAACTCAATCGGTAGTGCGTTTGGTAAGCTGGCTAAGTTCGCTGGTTTTGCAATCCTTGGTAAGAAATTACTTGATGTTGGGATGTATTCAACGCAGACGGCTCTTGAAGTATCAGCGTCTATGAACCAAATCAAGCGACAGATGGGCGAGAGTTCGCAATCTTTCTTAAAATGGGTTAACGATAACGCCAACGCTATGAATATGGGTGTGGGTGAGGCTACCAACTACGGTGCGGTCTACTCAAACTTATTTTCTGGGTTTATCAAAGATACCAACAAGCTAAGCGCCTATACCGCTAAGATGTTGCAGACATCGGCAGTGGTTGCTGAAGGTTCAGGGCGCACGATTACAGACGTTATGGAGCGGATTCGCTCAGGTTTGCTAGGGAACACCGAAGCAATTGAGGACCTAGGAATCAACGTCAATGTGGCTATGATTGAGTCTACTGAAGCCTTTAAGAAGTTCGCAAACGGACAGAGCTGGCAACAGTTGGATTACCAAACCCAGCAACAAATCCGCCTTATGGCTATTCTGGAACAGGCTACAGCCAAGTATGGGAATACCTTGTCTAATTCTGTAAATGGTCGTATCAGCCTATTTAAGTCGCTGATGAAGGACGCAGCATTGAACCTTGGTAACTCTATGTTACCGATTATCAATGCCATTATGCCTGTCTTGAACTCTTTTGCGATGGTCTTGAAGAACGTTACTGCTAAACTCGCTGAGTTTATCGCTTTGATGTTCAACAAGAAAGCAACAGTGAAAGATGGTGTTGGTGGAGCAGTTGGAGACATGGGTAACGCCATGAAAGACGCTGCAGGCGGAGCAGGAGACCTTGCTGATGCAGTAGACGACGCTGGAGATTCAGCAGGAGGACTTGCTGACAATCTTGGAGACTCCGCCAAAAACGCTAAGAAAGCTGCTAAAGAGTTGCTAGGTCTTTTGGGATTTGATGAGATTAACATCTTGCAAAAACCAAAAGACGACGATGCAGGCGGTTCTGGAGGAGGTGGCAAAGGTGGTAAAGGAAAGGGAGGCGGTGGCGGACCTTTCAAAGACATCTTGCCAGAAGTCGAGTTGACCGACATGGACAACAAATTCAAGAGCATTTTTGATGGTCTTGGAGATAAGCTCAAAGGGTTGTTTGACTCCTTCAAGAAAGGTTTTGATGCAGCATTTAGACCAGAAGGTATAGAACGCATTAAGACTGCCTTAGACCAAATAGCTAAGACAATGGGAGAAATCGCCACTGACCCAAGGGTTGTGAATGCCTTTAACCGAATGGCTGAGAAAATTGCTTATGCTTTAGGGCAAGTGACAGGCTCAATAGCTACTATCGGGCTAGGTATCGGTGTTTTCCTTGCCGAAAGTATTGCAAATGGCCTTGGAAGGCAAAAAGAACGCATTACCAGGGCGCTAGTCGCTTTGTTTGATAATATTGGTAACATTTCCGAGGCAGTAGGAAACATAGCTCAGGACTTTTCTAGTGCTTTCTACGGCGTCATTACCTCAACTGGTGCGGTTCGTATCGGTAGCGCTATTGTGTCAACTCTGTTGAGTTTGACATCTACCATTGTTGAAGTTGGTAGTAAATTAGCAGGAAGTTTGTTTAAAGGTTTTGAAAAAGTCGTTGTGACAAGCGCTCCTAAAATTTCATCAGTCTTCCAAAGTTTATTAGATACTGTTGCGCCTGTATTTGAGAGCATTGAAAGGTCTGTTAACAAATTTGGCGATGGCTTAAGTCGTGTTTATGATGAACATGTAGTCCCTGCTATTAACTCTATTGCTAATGCTTTTAATGGGCTAATTGACATTATTCAGATTCTCTGGGAGAATTCCTGGCAACCTTTTGCTGAGTTTTTATCAGGAGTATTCGGTGTTAGTATTGAAGGAATTTCAGATTTATTAGGAGGTGGCCTTTTAGCCACTTTGGGACTATTGGCGGATGCTATTAAGTTAGTGGCAGATGGTTTCACCGTTTTTTCTGACTGGTGTAAAGAAAACAAAGAACCTATCGTAGCTTTGATAACAACTTGGCAAACGATTAATTTCTTATCATGGGCAGAACAAGCTGGAGGACTTGCAGGAGCATTCAGCTTGTTAGGTAGTAAGGTCTCTTTGATTGTTGGAGGGATTAAGAATCTAGGTCTTGCTATTAAAGCATTGACATTTGATAAGTTGGTCAGTTTTGGTGAAACAATCTATTTGAACACCTTATATGCAAAAGATTTTGTGGTCAATTCAGGTAAAACAATTGCACAGCTAGGAAAAACTGCTTTAGAACTTGGTAAATCAGCTCTAGCATGGACTGCTCATGCAGCGAAAATGGGATTAGCAACCGCGGCGAAATTTGCACATTCTGTTGCAACAGGAGTCGCTACAGCTGCAACATGGGCTTTTAATGCAGCGTTAGCAGTTTTGACAAGTCCAATAACATGGATTATTGCAGCAATCGCAGCCTTAATTGCTATCGGTGTTTTGCTCTATCAAAACTGGGACACTGTTGTTGAGTTTGCTAAAACTGCATGGCAAGGACTATGTGATTTTATCAGTGGTATTTGTCAATCGATTGGCGAATTTTTCAGCGGTCTATGGACGAAACTACAAGAAATCTTTGAGCCGATAGGTCAATGGTTAGGTGATAAATTCAAGCAAGGCTGGGATGCAATAAGCAATACATTTAGCAAGTTGGGCTCTTGGTTTGGTGACCGTTGGAACGAATCTAAAGATGCGCTTGCCGAAGCAAACACTTGGTTAGGTGATAAATTCAAGTCCGGTAGGGGTAAAGTGAACTCAGCTTTTGAAAAAGTTGGCTCTTGGTTTGGTGATAGATGGAAAGATATCAAAGATGGAGTAAAAGAAGCTGATACATGGTTTGGAGAGAAATTTGAGAGTGCAAAAAAGAAAACTCAGAATCCTTTCCAAAAAATCGGTTCTTGGTTTAGTGATAGATGGAAAGATATGCAAGATGCCTTGAAAGAAATCCCCAACTGGTTCAAGAATCTGTTTAATGATGCAATGGATAATGCTAAAAACATCGTTAAAAGTGGTATCGATAAACTAAAAAGCTTCTTTAACTTTGATTGGAGCTTACCAAAAATCAAACTCCCTCACTTTAATATATCTGGTAGCTTCAGCTTGATGCCTCCTAGAATTCCATCATTCTCTGTAGATTGGTATGCACGAGGCGGTGTATTCAACTCTCCTAGCATCATTGGGGTCGGAGAAGCTGGTCAAGAAGCGGTAATGCCTCTTGAACGGAATACAGGATGGATTTCTATCTTGGCTCAAAAACTGGCTGAAAGAATGCCTGCTAATAATGTACATACAGGTTATTCATTACCGGCTGGCGACATCGTTATCCAAATCGCAGGCCATGAGTTCGGACGGGTAGCTATCCAAGAAATCAACAAGGAACATGAACGAGCAGGTCAAACCTTGCTCAAGATTTAGGAGGTTAAATGGCACAATTGACAATCAATGGGGTGGCTGTGAAGCCTCCCAAATCTTTTCAAGTCGGTATTCAAGATATCGATGGAGAGACAGGGCGTAATGCCAATGGCGACATGGTGCGTGACCGTATCACGACCAAACGCAAACTAGACTGTGAATGGGGTATGATGACTCAGGGAGAAATAAGTCAGCTTTTACATGCTGTATCATCTGAATTTTTTGAGGTATCTTATCCAGACCCCATGGATGGCCAAGTCACAAAGACTTTCTATGTCGGTGATAGGACAGCTCCTAGCTATACCTTTACTGAGAAGTTTAAACCTTGGTCTGGCGCTAAATTTAATCTGGTAGAGAGGTAAGAAAATGGACGCTTTAACTAGACGACAATTTGACAGAGCCATGTTTGCCAAGGAAAGGACGCTGGCTATTCGTGTTGGTGAATATGCTTCACGGGATATCAAAGAGGCTAGTTTTGAGTATGGCTACATCAAGGGCGATACTTATAAGCCTGGTGGAACCTGCGCTGGTAGCGGTAAAATTACCTTTACCAGTATCATTACCACGTTCAATAAGCTGGATACCCTGCACCCTGAGATTGGTCTACTGGTTGGGGATACCTACCAGTGGGTCAAGATGGGGGAATACTTCATCAACGATATTGAGATTGACCGAAACCGCAACACAACCACACTTGAACTTATGGACGGTATGTTTAAGCTCAATCGTGAGTACGTGACGGACTTGCATTTCCCAGCTGAAGTACGAGAGGTTATTCAGGAAATCTGCCTGAAAACAGGCATTGAGTTAGCGAATGACTATTTCGGAATCAGCGCTATGCGTTACCATATCGAGCAAGTTCCTGAAGGTAAGAAACTTTCGTTCAGGGATATGCTGAGCGCTATGACTCAGATGATTGGGATGTCTTGTTTCTTCAACAGAGAAGGCAAGATGGAAATCCGTGATTTGACTGAGTCCAATATCACGATCAACGCTGACAGTTACTTCTTGCATGGCTTGACCAAGAGTGAGATTGAGTATCAGATAGCTGGTATCACTTGTAAGACGGACAAGAAGTCTCTGACAGTCGGTATGAAGACAGGTCGGTCTTTGGAACTGGACAATGTCTTTATGACTCAGAGCGCTTTAAATGACTTGTATTACAAACTGAAAAACCTAACTTACTATCCGTATAATCTCAACTACCAAGGACATTTGTTACTTGAGGTTGGGCAGTGGGTAACCATTCAGACCAACAAGAAAGAGACTTTTAAAGTTCCTGTCTTAAGTCAGAGCTTTATCTTTAAAGGTGGTCTGAGAGGTCGTATCAGTGCAGATAGTAAGGCTGGAAACGATACCCAGTATTCGTACGAGGGAACGATTACCAAGCAGATAAAGCAACAAGATGGCATTGAAGCAAAAATCCAAGCGCAGATTGAAGCAGCAGATAAAGATTTTGACCAAAAGGTCGACAAAATCAAAAAAGACTTTAACGATCAAGTAGAATTGGCCAAAGCCAGAGCTGAAGAAGTCAAGAGAGAACTGTCTGACACTATCAATCAGCGATTTAATAGCTTTGACAACGGGCCATTGAAAGAAACTAAGCACAAGGCTGAGGAAGCTTTGCGAAATGCTGGCGCAAGTACCCTGCTTGCACAGGAAGCTAAGCGGATTGGGCTGGATTCTGTTGCTAGACTTGAAGCGTTTAAGTCGCAGACTACGAGCGCACAAACGGCTCTGTCGGGTGACTTGGACGCTCTGAAACGGACTATCGCGAATGATATTCGACCGAAGCAAGCACAGGCTGAAGCTGAGATTGCCAAGCAAGTTGAAGCACTTAGCCGGACTAAAAATGAACTGGCTGGCGCAAGTACCCTGCTTGCACAGGAAGCTAAGCGGATTGAGCTGGATTCTGTTGCTAGACTTGAAGCGTTTAAGTCGCAGACTACGAGCGCACAAACGGCTCTGTCGGGTGACTTGGACGCTCTGAAACGGACTATCGCGAATGATATTCGACCGAAGCAAGCACAGGCTGAAGCTGAGATTGCCAAGCAAGTTGAAGCACTTAGCCGGACTAAAAATGAACTGGCTGGCGTGAAGTCAGCGCAAGCGACGTATGAGGAGACGACGACTCGTAGACTGTCAGAACTGACCAACTTGGCCAATGGTAAAGCCAGCAAGTCAGAACTCACGCAAACAGCTGAGGAGCTCTCTAGTAAGATAGCGAGTGTGCAAGTCGGAGGTAGGAATTATATCCGGGGTACAAAGCGCATGATGTTAGCCAGAGGATTGTGGGCATCAGGTACTTTTAGACCGTCAGGCGCTGGGACGGC
>ERZ1023277.46-NODE-46-length-36352-cov-238.549825_pt1 | contig 36352 bp, 50 predicted proteins | sample MGYA00380465_ERZ1023277 | MGnify/ENA primary metagenome ERZ1023277 (study PRJEB33173, sample SAMEA4830421) | metagenome | study: EMG produced TPA metagenomics assembly of the PRJEB25223 data set... | reverse complement strand
CGCAAGGTAGGCGGCGTATGGCTATATGCAGGCTCGTTCTGCGTAGCTGGTAACAGCGAGCATTCCTAGTGCCGTTGTTATCGCCGTCTTTTCTTTACTGAATTAAGCTTTGTGCAGGGTAAATTCTCCTTTTAACTTTTCTCTTTATTAAATATAGCCGCTAGTTGATTTGGACTAAACCGCCAGCCATTTTCCCCGCCACAAATCGCATTAAAGCACCATTCTGAGCAAAAATACTTCGAGCGTTTTTGTTTGATGCCAAGTACGATTCCTAGTGCGCCCCACCAGTCGTATTTACAGCCCGAAGTGCGGTCAAAATAGGCTTTGATTTGTGCTTCGGTTACACCGTCGAGCGGAATTAAATCCCATTTTTCTCTATCATAAACATCAATTTGCTTGCAACGTACGCCACCGTCTCGAATTGAAGACGAATAACACTCGTACATCACTTCTGTTTCATAGTGATGCCCACTGACAAATACTTCTTTCATTACTGCAATTTCACAATGCGAATACACGCCTTTTGTCAATTTACGAGTGAGCCAGTCACTCAAACGTGCCAAAAGTGCGTTCGGGTTTTTACCCGTTTTTTTACCTTTGTATAATGCGAGATAGATTTTAGTGCCTATCATTGTTGTGCCTCCGCTAGTTGTCGCATTTTTGAAACAATATCGTCATGAATGTTTTTCAGTTCTTCATCACTCAACGCCTCATGCTTTAACTCATACTTACGCATTCTTTGCACTGCTAATTGTTGTTGCAATGCACGTAATCTTTCTGCTTGCTGAAGAATCAAAAGTGACGCAGACTGATTATCAAGACCTGCAACCGTTGCAAAACTGCTGATATAAACGCTTACTTCTCCAGCAAAATTTGCTTCTTTAAAGGCAATAGCGGCAGCTTCTCGCTCCTTATACTCTTCGGCAAACCTTGTCCATCTTGCACTAATGTTAGCCGCTGTATCATCAATGCTATCAACTAGATTTTTAATGAGTTCACGCTTAATTTCAGTTTTCTTTTTTTCATCGACAATCCAGCTGTTTCCGTTCCATTTGTGTAATTCTGTTGGTTGTCTATCAACTAGAATGTATTGACTTTTAAAATCAATAAGTTGTTTAGTCTCAAGCTCTGATTCGTTTTCTACTTCCATTTCCACAAAATCATTTAAGTTTTGCGGAATAGGGAAAATTTGATAACTATTCAAATTTTCTTTTAAAAAATAGACTTTCATTTAACGCTCCTTTATCGAATATAAATACGTTTTATAGAACGTGCATCAAGTTGGTCAATGGTTATAGTTTTACCGTCACCAGCAATATACACAGTGAACTCTTTGGGTACTACTTGGCGATAATTATATTTGGATACTATTTCACGAATACTAGTCAAACGACCTCCGCCTTCATCTTCTGCACCCGCTTCAAAACTGACTATTTCAATGGAATCCCCATAATTAGAGTTATCTTCTGACGGTTGAAGATAAAAAATTAACGTTTTACCGAAGCACTTCTCTGATATATCAATTCGCCCAGAATTCACGCTACCTTCCCAGACTTTTTTTAATGTGCCAATTTGAGATAAATTCTTTTGTGCCTGCAAAAATTGCTGATTTATATCAGCTTTTGCATTGTTGATTTCTCGCAAAGTTGATTGTTTATTCTCTTCTATTTTTTGTTCAACACGCTCAGATAACGCTTGCATATTTTGTGCAAGTGTACCCGCATCTAAAGCCCCAGCATTTTCAACAACACCGAATGCCTTCACCCAGAATTGCACGTCATCAAATGTGTTTTTTGCTTTGATGCATAATTTGAGGATTAATGATTTAGGGCGAGTTTCATTTCCACCTGTTGCCATTGGGCTATCTAATAGCGGATGCATAAATCCATTATCACTGAGATTATCATCAGTTGTAGTTGCAGTGCGTAATCGTGAATCTATAACTGTTTTCGTTTTGTCATAAAAAATATTACTATCACTTGAATTAACCCAGTGTGTTCTCACTTTGTGAACGTGCTTTTTAATCTCGTCACTTTGCGTTTCACCAACCGATAAATTGTTTGATGCATTTCTAATAAATCGGTCTTCAGCTAATGGCACATTTGAAAGAGAACCATATTTACCGACTAAGTGACGATATAACTCGGGGTAATTTTGCTGTGTGACTGTTGAGCGAATGCTATCAAAGGCAATCCACCCAGAAGGGATATTATCCACGGCAAAATAAGCTGTCATCCCCACATCACTACGAGTTAAATCAGGAAGTTGGTTGCTGTCGCCCAAAGTACGGTATAAATCGGGGAAGGTTTGTTGGCTGAATGTTGAACCATCAGCACGTAAAAAACCAACGGGATTAGTTACCGCACGGGGAAATGACACTACGGCACCAATAGGCACGCCGTCGCCGCCTGCATCTTTCCATTCTGACCAATTTGAGCCATTAAAAAAGCGTGTTTTGATTTTGTTGTCATTCGCTTTACGTGCAATTTGACGCACCGCATTTGTTGCCCCACCGCTAACTACTTCAATATGCCATTCCCCATTTTCGGGTAGATTTTGACCGCTTGCTAAGTAATAATTGCCATCGGTTTTATAGCCATTGGCATCGCCTTGCCCTTGTTCTACTTTGAAATTTCCAATACCATAGCCAGCAAGTGTATTAGGCTTGCCTTCAATATCCGTATTAAATTGCGGTTTTGCCCCAGCGTGATAGATTTTTTGATTGTTATATGACAATTCCCCATTTGCCCGAATACGAATGGTGCCGATAACTCGGTTACTTTTTTTATACTCTATCCAGCCGTCGCCATCATTTGCCCCCATATTTAAGAGGTGATTAGCATTTGCATAAGTTTGCGAATCAGCCACCCCAATGCCACGAAACCCAATGATTTTAGATTCAAAACTTTTGGTACCTTGAATCGATTCATTGCCCCTTAATCCTACTTTGCTCTCTGCGGTAGTTTTGGCTTCTACTGCTTTGTCATAGGCGGTTTTGACGGCTTTTGAGGTTGCCGCTTGGGTTTCACTGTTGCTGTTAGTGGACGAACTAAGCTGAACTTCTCCTTTTTGAGTTAAACTTGCCGTCTTTCGGTTGTCATCAATAATCTTAACAATCGCCTCATAAAGCTGAGTTTGCTTATTTTCTACGGGCTGGAACCCCGCTTTTTGCAACACATAATGGGCTTCCGCTTGTACATCGCGTACTCGGTCTTGCAAATTATTAAGCCACGTATCGGTTACTCGTGTGCCTTGTTCACCTGTTGCTGGATTACCATTGTGAAAAAGGCCATCATTTGAATCAATTTGAGGCATTAAACTTTTCATATATTAAGATCCTGTTTGATAAGCAAAATAACAGTAAGTATGTGCAGGTTTTAAATCTCGGAAGAATTCCTCAATAATTGGGTCGCCAAATTCCACTAAATGATTACCTGCAAAGGAACTACCTGCGCGAAAATACACAATATTGTCATCCCCATTAAGCACCGATACTCGCCACATAAAAATCAAGTTATCGCGCGCTTCATTACGAAATTGTGCTAAATCCCCCGTTGTTGGTAAATCATTCGCAAGGGGAGAAAACTCTTTAATTTCGATACGATATCCAATACTTTCCGCAATCCGTTTAAAATAGGGAATGGATAAGCCCCCAATTGCATTTAACTTGGCAATAACACGTTTTACTCGTGCTTGATAGTTATTGGTATAATCTGTTTTTATGCCGCATAAACGTTCCCAATCGGACAACATCGTATTGGAGGTGGCAGGTTCAATAATTTGCAATAAATCCACCGCACTTTTTTGTAATCGGTCAAAGGCATTACCATCCACCTCACACTGTGCTAAAAAAAGCTCTCCATTTACGTCGTATGAAACAGGCGGATAAAGTTTTGCTAACACCTTTTTGTGGTCAGTTTGCATCATGCCATCTCCGTAACGGTGATTTGACCTAACCGAAACCACTCAATTTTTGTACGCACATCTGCTTTTAGATTAGTGATAGGTGCCGTAAACTTACGGTCAACCACACCGACCAAGTTATTTACCACCGCTTCACATTGCGACACAATCAAATCATCGCCTGGGATTAACGTATTAAAATAATCCGCAAGTGCGGTGGAAATCGCTGCCTTAATTTCGGGTAAGGTCACGCCACTGATTTTTACCTGAATATTAAAATTGACTTTTGTTACATCAGGTTTCACCACTTTGCTTTCTCGCGCGGTCACAGGGCGCACATCGTCAATATATTCTTGGCAGCGACGTATTGTTTCATCGCTTGGCACATCGTTATTTGATGTGATCGCAATATCTACCGTACCAAGCCCACGACGCAATGGGTAAACATAAGCAGCATCCACGCCATCCACCGATAATGCCCATGTACGATAGTCATAACGATTGCCCCCAGCAGGTGGTCGGCGAATAATCTCAAGCAAACGTTCGAGCAAAGACGCATCGCTTTCTGCATCCGTTGCACCAATTACATCATTTAGCACCACATCGGATTGCACGCCTAAAGGTGCTGCCATAAAGTTTGCTTTTGTCGCAGTTTTAATATTTTGGCTGGCACCTGTCGCAAGACTTCGCACGGTAACAACGGCAGAACCGCTTGCAGAAATCACCGCACTTTCGGTGGTTTCGTAAAATCGGTTATCGTCTGTTTTAATTTGTAATCCAACTTTAATCACCGCATCAGGGGTACCTGTCACTGTTGCGCCACGCCCACTAGCATAAGTCGCATTACGACGGCGAATACCACGCAAGCCAGCATGTTTTTCAAGAAAATCTGTGTCGGCAGTATCGGGAAAGAATTGTTTAATAATCCATTTTTGATGAGCATAAATACCTTCCGCTACAGCAGCAAGGCTACTGGCACGTGCATAATAGTCACTATCTATGCTCACATCAGCACTCGGCTCTAATGACTGCACATCGCGCAAAATCGCTTGGCGAATATCTTCTAAACTCGGCACAATAAACATGGTTTAAACCCTTTTTAAATGACTTTTACCGGGTGTTTAAAATGATAGGTTTCGCCCCGGTTATCTCGGATGGATATATCTAAAATCAATACACCGTTATGTGGCTGGGTATGATTGACAATAATTTCGTCCGCACGTCCATCATCAATCAAGGGTTGCAAGGCTTCTTCGGCATATTGTTGTGCAATTAAACCTATGCGTGACAAATCTTTTTCGCGCGGAATAAGATGGAGCAGAGAGCCTACACGCCCATCTGCCCACCAAGAGCCTAATGGTGTGGTCAATCTGATATACGCTGCATTGGCAAGCGTACTGATTTGTTTACTTGTATAATCCCCGGTAAGCGGGCTGATCTCTCTGTCCATATTGACAGGATAAGATAAGAGGTAAAAAGAAAGGAGATGCAGGGTTTCAGCATCTCCTTTAAGGTTAGATTATTCAGGTTTACTGGTTTTGCCTCCGCTATCGCCAGTATGTTTGTGGTTCCTTAACGAAATTGTACCAGCCTCCACGTCGCCGTCGGTCGTAAAGCTACCGCCACTTTGCTGTACATTACCAGTAAAGCTCGCACCACTGCCACCTTGCACAGCCATACCACCATTACCATTGATTTGCCCTTGGGCAGTAAAGACCTGATCGGTTTCAACCAGTGGACTTGATATATCCACTTTTGTTGCAGCGTTAATCTTTAATACATCACAATCAATCTCAATTAACCGCCCCTTTTTTAATACAATGCTAGAGCCACTTTCATCATAAACGGCCACTTCGCCACCTTGCAGATTTTTCACGCGAAAAGATCCATTCTCGGTTGCAATCACAATACCGTGGGTAGTTTGTCCGCCAATGGGTAAAATCACCGCTTGCGTATTTGCTGGAGGCACAGAAGTAAAGCCAAACTGCTGCATCAACTCCACATCTTGCAAGGTTTCATCGGCAAGCCCTGAAGCTTGCACTTTTTGAATATTGTCCGCACTTTTCACTAAGTGCAGCACACCGCGAAAGGCTTGACGGATTTCCTCTGCCGCACCTTGCGCCTTTTGTTGAATGACTTGGCTTAATCGTCTCATTTTGTCCCCTTAATTCGCAGCCACCCAGCTGCCATGTCCGTTAGTAGCCATTAATTTCTTGCCCTTACGCTTACGTGCTTTTTCTGCTTTTGCGTTGTAAGCGTCTGGTGTCCAAATGCCGTCTTGTTTAAAGCGTAGTTCCGTTTGTGTGCCAGCGTTTCGGCTCAGAATAAAACGTCGCCCCATTAAAAAGAAAATGGCATCAATAGCATATTCCTCGCAAATTACATGCACACGTTGCCCTGGTTGCCATAATGTACCGTCTTGCATTTTGTGATCGGGTACGACGATAGTAAGGGTAAAACCTTCTAGCATACTGTCCGCAATGTATTTTTTCGCCCATTTTTGCAAGGCTTCCAAATTATCCACATCAGACACCACCACGGTTTTCGGCTTGTAGGTAGTCATTTCAGGATCGTGATAAACCCATTTCAGATCGTTTTTGTTGTCTTGCCCTTGCTTGCCGTGGCTTTGCGCCAAAAACGTTACTTCGCTAAACCGATTCGACACATCAAACGTTAAATCCGCCTGCTCAAAGTTGTTTCGTTTGCCGTCTTTCATGCAACACAAGGTCGCCACAGGTGGTGTGCTGTAATCCGCACCGCCCACAATTAGCTCTCCATTTGGCTCAAACCACAAGTGCAAGCCTGCCGAGTTCGCACAACGCATTGCCGCATTCCAAGCTGTTTCGCCTACGTCAATATCGACTTTATCTAATGTTGGATTATTTTCCGCACGCAATGCCACTTTTTTAATACCAAGTGGTTCAACAATTTTTTTTACCGCATCTAACACAGTCAAGCCTTTTACATTGGTAATGGGGGCAGAGCAATCCACAAGGATACTCGCACGGTCACGCCCATTGAGGCTATAAGTGCGGTTAGTTTTACTCATAGTATGCTGTGTCGTATCCACGATGCCTGTCATCACCAATTCGCCATTAATGCACACTTTCACTTCAGCCCCCGAAAAGTCAGGTAAAACCGTACTATTTGAAGGCACGCCCAAATCAAATTTAAAGGCGTCGGCAGGGATTAAAAAGTCACTATCAATATCATAACTTTTCCAGCTATTGTGGGCTTTACCGTCCACTTCCAGAATGACATCATTTTCATAAGGGTAATTATTTGACATAGCTATTTAACCACTCCCCACGCTCAACAAAATTCGGATAACGGATCTGCGGATTCAATCTTAATAATTCATCTGCACGTTTGTGATCCTCATAAAATGCATGTGCAATTTGTTGCACAGTACCGCTAAATGGCACCTCACGCACCATTAAAGGCGGTTTACGATTAATTGCTGCAAGGGCAAGTTGAGTAAACTTATGCGCTTTATTGCGTAATTGCTCTGCCGTATTGTGCGCAGCCGTATAAAAACTCGTATTAGGTGTGCTTAATACCGTGATATTTTCCCCACGATGTTCATCGTCCACTTGTTTGCGTAACAATTGTAAATTATCCATAATTTGTGACCGCACTTGAGTCGTGATGTAATCAATATCCTGTGGCAATAAATCATCGCCCTCTACCAATTCAGTGGCAATACGCAACAAAGCAACACTGGAGGCTAACTGCATCATTAAATGCACAGATTCTGTATCATCCTTACTAAAAGAGGTCGTTAATGATTTCAACGCCGCTTGTTCTTTGGCAGATTTAATATTCTTACCACTCACTAAATCTGCAGGGATATGCTTAATTTGACGTATTGTGCGGAGTACCTCATCAAATTTTGCTCGGGTAGTTAAGTCCTTGCGCGCAGCAATTTGGCGCAACCCTGAATCAATCATTGTCACCAAATCACGCACAGCACGGCTAGATTTTGCTTTAAAGTTATCTTGTGTCACGACAGGCGACACACCATACTTGGTTTTGTCAAAATCAAATAACCCGCGCACTTGCTCAAAACAACCAAATAATGCGCCATAAACACCCAACAAACGTGATTTTGTATTAGCGGCAAAGGCAACAATCTCCATAAATTCGCCATACAATGCCATCACATCATCAACAAAGTTTTCTAATTCAGTCAGTAAGGCATCTATTTTTGCCAATAGGGAATAATTAAAGACAAAAATCGGTTTAGCTGGCGTAGATTCAATAAAAGTCAAATCTAACGCCACATAATCAATCATTTCTGCTTCGTGGTGAAAACTCGCCCCGGTGCAAATCATATTTTGCAAACGCCCACGAATCGGATGCACTAATGTTGCCGCCCCTGATTTTTGTAACACGCTTAAAAACTTCTTAAAGTCCGTGTAATAGCCTGTCCCATAAAATACGGCTTGCATACGCACGGTTAATGGATTTAATCCCAAATCTTCCACGTCTGCGCCATTGACGAAAGGATAAGCATGCTCAATGGTCGAGCGATAGACATCATCATCCACCGAAAGCACATCGAAATGCACGCCGCGAAAACTTGCACGTTGCACAGGCATTGTCCAACCCATAGTTACCCCCGTTTCATTGATTGATAGATATTTTCAGCAACCCCTTCATAAACAGGTCGCCCATCCATATCAATCTTAATTTGATTTTGAATTGTAAAATTTTGGCTTTCAATGGCGGTTTTTAATCCATCACTAATGGTTTGCCCAAAATGCTGAAAATCCGCTTGATAGTTAGCCAAGCTAGATAAATCTCCCAGTGTGCGACTTAAAGCGGAGTCGGTATCATTAGCCGCTACAGCTAAGCCTGAATAGCCTTTCCCCTGATTGCGAATTTCCGCAATTTTCACCGCACTTTGACGCATACGTTCGTTGTATTCGGCTTGATTCAATGTGCCACGCTCTAAACGCACCTTTGCCACTTCATCTTTACGTGCAATTTCAGCCACTTCGCCCGAGCGAGAAGCCGTCCCCCAGACTGAATTTTTGTTATAACCGAAACCTTGCGGTGCGTAATGGGTTGTGGTCGGTTTATTGCCACCGTAAGCATTGGCATAAAATTGGTTTTCTAACTGCTTTTCTTGCGCAGTTTTGGCTTCGGCTTTTTCTTCAGCTTTCGCTTCTTCCGTTGTAAGTTGTTCTCCAGCAATCATTAAACCACCTACAACCATTGCTGCACCAGTTGCAGTAGCGACTTTTCCGCCTATATTGAGTAATTTGCCAGCTCCATTCGCAATCGCTGATGTTGTTGCTGCGCCTTGGGTCACTTTACCTAAAGCACCGCCCCCCATTTTCCCGCCCGTTAATAAATTAACTAGAGAAAACCCAGCAAGTCCTGCACTGAAAATTTGTAACGCGTCAGTCGCACCAACAACGGCTTTGGTTAAATTTGGAAATTCTTCTATATTTTCACTTAACCAATCTGCGGCATTTCCTAATCTATCATTTGCACCATTCCAGTTTTCAATTGAATTCATTTCCTGTTTGTTTTTAGCAATCTGAAAACGAACTGAATTTTGTTGGCGCATAAAATCAAAATCTTCTTTGTTGAAGTTGCCTTTTTCAGCAATGGCATATTGCTCATCTACATTTTGAGCCGTATTTTTATCACGACGCATTGCAAACATTGCCGTGCCTGCTTGAATATCTGGCATCACTTCAGCAAGTTTTGTGGTTTCCACATATTTCGCTATACGCTCTGCAATAGCTTGAGCTTCTTTATCGTCTTTTGCGTTATTAAGTTTTTTTAGCAGTTTTTGATACGTTCTATCGCTTGCAAGCACCTGATCAATTATGCTCATAAAAGCTTCAACCGCATTTTTGCCTGTTTTCATTTCGTTGGTCATGGATTTTTCAAAATCAATGCCATGGGTTTTCTTGGTTTTGGGATCATAAACTTCTAATTTTTCAAATTTTTTTGCTGTATCACTAGAACGCAGTTTTGAAAAGAAATTGACTAGGTTAGTTGAGGATTGCCCCGTACCACCTGATACCTTATAAACCTGTTGCGCACCTTTAAACACCTGTTTTAAGTCTTCCAATCCCCCCAAGCCAGTATTGCCTGCGGCTGAAAGAAATTCAGGGGCATAACGCGCCATATCTTTTAATTCAAAACCGCCCGCTTTACCTGACGCACTGGCATAATCAAGTGCTTGTTGAATATCATCAACTTTAATGCCGAAATTCAGCAATGAATTGACTAATGCGGAAATATCATCAGTGCTTGCCCCAGTTGCAGTAGCGTTCATTTGTATCGTTGGCAAAAGTTTTAATGCGTCCTCAACCGAAACATTGCCTTCACCAATTAAACGTCCAACAGCCCCTAATGCATCTTCTTTTGTGCCGCCATAATTTAGTGACGCTTTAATTGCGCCATGGATTTTTTCTTTACCTTTTGTCTTTTCTTCTATACTTGCACCTGAATAAGCTGTATTTGCAATTTTTGCCACTTCAAGATCATAATCTGCCGCCTTTCTAATTTTGGGTACAGCAACCGCTGCACCAGCGGCAACACCTACCGTTGCACCCGCAATATTTCGACCAACATTGCCTAATCGTTGCCCCCACGTGGTTTTCCCCATTTCCGCATTAAGCCCAGCAATTTTTGAACGCGTCGCTTCAGCCGCACGTGCTAATTCGCGACTAGTGGCTGTGCCACTACGTTTTAATCGGTTATAAGCGGCAATGGTATGATTAATTTCTTGTTGGATTTTATGTTCACTTCGCACGCCTAACCTTTCACGCGCTTGAGCCATAGCACGTGTGCTTTGCGTAATCTGCGATTGCGCTCGTCGAAACACACGACTTGCTTGGTCTTGCGCTTTCAGCTTCAACGCTAAATTCAACTCAGCCATTTTTAAACCCTCTTTAAACTCATTTTAAATCCACAAAAAAAGGGGCTTACGCCCCCTTAGTTTTACGACGCATAAGGTTGTAATGCACCGTGTTGCCTTTTTCTGACTGAGTTTTAATACCTTGCGAATATTGCCAACTTGCTACCCACGCAGCAACTTCAGCGTGACACATTGCTCGTACTTCTTCAGCAGTAAACCCAAATTTAGCCAATAAAATGACCGCACTTCGGTAATTCTTCTCGGCATCAAACACACCGTAATGTTGTTTTATTCGGTTTCGGCTTTGCTCGGGTTTTCCCCAGCGTCGATGTGCTTTTTTCGCAGTTCTGCGATAGCTTGCGTAATCAGCACATAATCATCCGTGGCAAGGTTATCCAGTAAAAACTGTGGCGTGAGCTTATCTTGCGCAATACCGATAATATCAAGCTGTTCAGATAAATAAGCCAAGTCCACGAGCATTTGCTCCGCTTTCGTGAGGTTTTCTTTCTCATCTAAACCAAGCTCGGCGACTTTCTCAAGGGCAGCACATTCGCCACCCAAGGTTAGTAATCGCACGTCAAAGTCAAAATAACGCTTGTCTTCATAAGAGATACCAAGAAGTAAACGCATTATTCTTTTACCTCTTTAAGCGCATTCATCTGGATATCAATAACGGCTTCGTTATCCACCGTGTATTTCTCGCCTACTTGCGTAGTAAAGCAGCCAAGATAGGACGTGCGCTTATCTTCTTGATTAAGCGGATATACCGTAATTTTTGCATCACTGACACCAGCCCAGTCGATCTCTGAACCATCAATCGGCAGAGCAGCAGTCACTGACAGCTCCCAAGTCGTAATGCCTTTAGCAAAGCCACGTGCACGACCTTCAGAGTTCATGGTTTTGACTAATTTACGCCCAGTTTGTTTTGTCACGTTTAAATCGGTGATTTCAATTTCCGTGCCGTCCACTTCAAGCACCGCCATTCCAGCATATTTTTCCATTTACGCCCCCTATAAAATTAAATCAATTCGGTTAGCGACAACGTGCAAGCCATTTACCACATCGGCTGGGATTGCCGTATCTAAACGATTTGGATCTTTGCCATTGCGAACAACAAGCAATTTACCCTTGTTCGCATCCACATTTTCTAAAATCTCTTGTTGCTCTAAACGATAGAGCACATCAAGGATTTCCGACCGCACTTTTGGTGGGGTGCGATTAGATAATTTCGCACGAGGGAAACGTAACTCAATACGCTGTTCAATGGCTTTACGCGTATAATCAAGTGTGCGAATTGTGGTTAAGTCTAACCACGCAGGATCATCTACATTCGCAGGTGACTTGGTATAAGTCGTAATTGCACGCATAATTTGCACACGATTATTTACCACTGTAATAGGGGTTAAACCGTGGAATAACGCCTGATTGACTTCGGTTTTTAACGGTGTTTGAGTGGCATCAACAGGGGTTAAACCTTTAATTTCAAGCGTATTTAACGGTTTAGCTGGGTCTTCTTCGCCAGCAATAACCGCCCCATATCCCGCAGCGATTAAGGCATTAGATTCCACCGCCCCTTTATACCAACCCACTGTAATGCGATTCGCATTGATCTTTTCGGTATAAGTAGTTCCGCTTGCCAATGTGCCATTAAAACCTAATACGCCAACACCTGGTTTTTTCTCAACAGGACTTGCGACCGACTCTAAATGTTCGCGCAAGGCTTTCGCATTTTTATCATCCGCAAAAGGGGAGATAATCACGTGATAATGCTGACCAGCTACAGATGCTAATGCCGCTACTAAATCGGCATTTTCGGCACCATTTGCAAGGGCAGAAACATTCACTGCCATATCATTTACGCTTAATGTGGCATTGACACTAATCTCATTGCCAATTTCGCCTTTACATTTCGCAGTAAGCGTAACAGTACCTTCATTGACTGTTGCACTGACAGGGCAATATTCCCCTGCATTAATCACTGCATTTAAACGGGCGGCAATGTTGGCAGCAGTTTCCGATTTAGCGATTGCCACCGCATAATCAAGACCACCAATGATAACTTTAAGCACCCCTGCATTGCTTGCTGTGCCTGTTAGCGTAATGGTGCCAGTTGCCGCCACACCTGAATCACTCTCTTTTAAACCAATCACCGTTAAACGGATCAGGGCATTATTTTGGATAGCAATACGCGCCATTAAGTGAGCCCAAGACCCAGCACCAAATGTATTTTTTGCATCTACATCCGAATAAATCGGTGTCGGTGCGCTAAATGCTTTTGTTGCATTTAACATCGGTGCTACGATTAAGACGTTTTGCTCATTTGTTGGCAAAGTACTCACTGCATTGCGTGAGTTGTATTCTGTATAAACACCCGGTTTACGAAGACTCGTCGGGATATTATCAAAATCAATATTCGTTTCATCCATTGTCTTTCTCCTGTTCTTTGCGTGAACGTGTTTCTGTGATTACAATCAAATCGCCATCATTAATACGACGTTGATAATAAATCGACGGCTCTACCTCTACCGGTACTTGTTCAATATAGGTATAAGGCTGATGTTCCATCGGCACCTTAATGCCTATTGTTGCTTTCACTTTCATTTTGTGTCTCCACCTCAAACGGCACTTTGGCACCGCTTATTGGGTCATAAATGTTGTTACCAATACGTTCTAACATCGGATCTGGTGGCGATAGCTCACCATGATAATGCGTAAACAAATAATCAGGATTTTTGCTATCCTGTGTCATTTCAGGATAACGGCCATCTTCTAACGGGCTTAAATCCTCATAGACTGCGTCATACTCAATCGCATAAGCCGTTATCGCCCCACCTTTAAAAGTGGCATTATTAAAAAGCGTGCGCACCCTTGTCGGTTTCAGTGGCTTGACTAATTGCCCTAAGGTTTGCGCATCTAACAAACGGCGTACTGCTGTAATCAACTGATTAACGCCCACCTCTCGTTTATCCGCTCCGCCTTGTCGTGCGGCAATATTGCTACGCAAGCTATTTACTGCCACGATAATGACAAAGTTTGCTGTGGATTGATGTCGTTTCAAATTGGTGCCCATACGTTCGATACGTGCGCCCCCAAAAGTGACTAAACACATCGGCAAACGTGATGTTCCAAGACTTTCATCATCGAGCTCGCCACCGTAGCTTTTAACGGTATTGACTAAACGCCCTAAGCCACGCTGTAGGCGTTCTACAAGGGCATTTTCAATTTGAGTGATCACGCGCAAAAATCCTGTTTTTCGGATTAGTAAAAATCACGCCATTGTCGTGTTCGTTGGCATCATTATTCTCTGTAGGCGGCAACCCAAGCGAAATCTTACCCACACTGATATCCTCAAGTTCTTTTAAACTTAATTTATAGCGGGTAATAATTTCTTCTGTAATCGTCACATGAGACATACTCGCTAAACGATAACGTGCCAAATCACAACAAAGTCGCACTAAGTTTTGTGGCACACTCACAAGAGGGAGGGTATAACGTGCTGCCAAATAACCATCAATTTGGCTTGAGCTGTCAGACAATGCGACATCAAGCAAATTGTCATTAACTTGCCCAGTCAAATCACGGTCGGTCAGTTCAATGGCTTGCACTTCCCCTACGCGTAACACAAAATCTTCTGCACTGGCGTAATGCATCACTCATCCTTATTTATCGCAGATGGGAATAAGTTCTAACCAGGGATCTTCAGCAAGCATAATGACTTGCTCACCCGTCAAGTTTTCAACTGGAATTTCCACCGCACTTTCTTTGTTAAAACGATAACCAAAGCGACCATAGGTTGCCTGCGGGTGGATTTCGCGCAATTTCACCGAATAACCGATAGGCACAATCACTTGACCTTCTTTATCGTCCGATTCATCGTGCTTTTCTACCGCACTTTCAGCGTTATCCGCACCGGTTTCGACTTGGGTTTGCGCCTGTTCATACGGTGCTGTTTGCACGTCTTGCGTTACATCGTCTTTTTGGTTTTCTTTAGCCATAATTAACTCCTAGGGCGGTTTCCCGCCCTGATTGGTTATTCGTTAATGAATGGAGAGGCGAGCACATCCAATTCACTTTCAAGGATGTTGGTTGTGCCGTTGATTTGTTTAGTTTTAAACAATTCTTTTGCCGCATACTCAAGGTTGGTCGGAACCAAAATTAAATTCGGCTGAATGTTTAATGCTTTTCCACCGTCACCTTTTAAGCCTTTCATGGTTTGGATGACTTTTTGCACGTTTTCTTTTGTTAAGTTGGTTTTTTCCACGCGGTGGATAAGTTGCCAAAAACCGAAACCAGCTGCACCACGGGCACGCACACCCCATAAGTATTCATCTTCCATGAAGACGTGTTCGGATTTTGCCGGGTCAAACTTCGGCTCAATTTCTGGTGCAGTGCGTTTTTGCCAGATTAACGGTTTAATCGGCAAACGGGTGTCCACGATGTAGAACGTTGGCGCATCGTTATCTGTCCCCACTGTTAAGTTCACTTGAGTGGTACTGTTGCCTGTGCCGTCCACTTTCTCAAACACCGGGTGATCTGTGTCGAAGAAGTTCTGACCGTCATAACACAGCGTAGATTTACCTTTTTTCAACAAGCTGAATACTTCATCATCAGGTAATTCGGCGGCAGATTGACCCGCTAATTGCATCATTGGCGTATATAGACCAACCTGATCATCTTCAATGTCTTCGCGCGGAATGCCGACGGTTGATTCAAATTTTTTGTTAGTAATGCTTGTGCCTTGGGCTTGCATACTTTGGATTTGACGTTGACCAACCCATTCGCGCATTTTCGGGAATTTACCTAAAAAGCCGTAAGTATTAGTTTTCGTTGTAGACGAAATTTCCATGGCGATTTTAGCCCACTTGGTAGGGTGGTTTTCTAAACCTTTGATAAATTCTTTACGAAAGGCTTCGGTGATGTGGTTTAACACCTGTGCTTTATTAATTGACATTATTTAGCCTCCTGAGACTGATATTTTTTAATGTAATCCGCATCGTTCATGCCAAGCATTTTGGCTGCGGCTTGTTGTTCTGCGGTTAACGCCGCAACATTGCCTTTATCCGGGTCTTTGTTCGCTTGATGACCGCCCGCTAACGCCGCAATCGGTGTCGCTTTATCCAAATAACCGGTTAAGGCTTCAATGCTTAAACTTTGCGCCCAATCTTTTAATGCTGGAGCCAGTTTGCCTTGCGATAATGCCGCTGTGATTAATGCCGCTTTCTTGTCTGCTTCTACAGATGTTTTAAGCTCATTAAAATCAGCCTGTAATGCAGCCACCTGTTCGACTGGCACAAATTTAGCAGGATCAGGGGTGCCCACTTGTGTGGATAACGCTGCTACTGATTGTTCTTTTTCAGCTAATTTTGCGTAAACATCTAACACGTCCACAGAGCTATCGCCTTTAGCTGCCGAAAGTGCGGTCACTTTCTCCGTAATGTCAGCCTCACTTGCATCTGCTTTTAAAGCAAACAGTGCGCATAATGCTGCCAATAATTTTTTATCCATTGAATTGTCCTCTTGTAATAAATTCACGCTGGCTGCCACCATCGCTTCCTCCATACCATCTAAAGCAGGCGTATTGGTTAATGCAGCATGAAAGATCTTGCGAACATAGCCGTCTGTGTCGTAAGCAAACACAGCTGAGATATAACGATATTCGCCATTTTTGATATAGTCCGCGGCTTTATCAGTCCAACGCACATCAGCAAAAATCCCTTGTGGGGTAAAATAGAAATATTCCATCCAGCCCGCACTCGGTGCTTCTTTGCCGTTTTTTAGGGAGTGAATAATTTGGTGTTCATAGTCAATAGGAAGAGGATTACGTTGATTATTTGCCAACGCTACCACATCCGCGCCATTTGTATCTGTTACATACCATGCCTCCACATCGGTTGGTCTGCCGTCTGTGGCGCGAAATTTGCCATAAGGTAAAAGTTGGATACGACCATACTTCGCCTTGTCAATTTCAAAACTACAAGCGGCAACTGTTAATTTCATCTGAAACCATCCTTAAAAACTCAATCTAGGATGGCAGAATATAGAATTGAACGAGATAACAAGAGATGACTGGCTTCAGCGCAACCAAATAATTTGAAATTTTAGACAATGAGGAACAAGCCTCACATTAAAGACGTGAAAGATTGAATGATTGAAAACAACCCAAACCCATTTTAAAACGCTTTAAAACCGTTTTAAATTGTTTTAAAAATTTAAAGATGAAATCTTATACCCTAAAAGTAAAAAATCGCCCTACGTGCGATTTAGGGCGATTTTCTGATTTATTTAATTAAGCGTTGGAAGTAGTCTTGTATATCTTCCAAAATATCTGCCTCATCTTGAGGTGTTAAAGCCAAAAAAGGACGAGCTGGAATTTCTACTTTACGACCTCGTCCAGCTTTACCGCCAAATTGATGGATTGCAGCATAAACCTTATTGCTTCCTACAATCGCTTCGCTATTATCACTTTTGGAGATAATTTTTGAGCGTAAATCTCGGCTTTTACCTTGTAAGATTTTTCCACTTTTATTGGGGCGGGCTAAACCCTGCCAATCAGGGCGACCTTCCATTTCAAAGTTTTTATCCACGGCAAGGCGCATCGTTTCTGCAAGATCTGCCATTAAATCTTGACGGTTTTGCGTTTTTTCGGCAACTTTGCCTAATAACCTTGAGATATTTTCTGCATTTTCTATTTCAATTTCGATCATCTATTGCTTACCTTAAAAAGACGAGATATGATTAGGATGCTTGAATTGATTGTTACCAATGGGGAAAGGGAGGGGGTAAAAGCCCGGTTATGTAGGTTCGAGTCCTGCCATCAATTTAAGTCGCCTATGCCAATTGTTTCCAATGGGTAACGGTAAGGTTTAATTATCTGGTTATGCAGGTTCGAGTCCTGTCGTTGGCGTGGGCGTTAATCAATTTCTCCGTAAAGCAAATCAAATTTATTCTTGTCCTGAAACGTTGTTGTATCTAAAATTTTTTCCCCACTTCTAATGCTATTTGTATCCACACCGTTTTCCTTATAATTAAGTCGGATCACAGCTTTTCCATTTGGATTATCAAATAAATAAAGAATTGTTGATTCTCTAATATTAGGATTGCGACTTGTTTTATCCCTTAAAACTGCTTTTGGCTTGAGTAGCATTTCAGGTAGATTTTCCCAAAATTCAATCGGTAAACGTTTATCTCCTTGTTTTCTTTGTGCCTTACTATCTCTGTAAGCATGATAAAGCACATTGTCCGTAATAGAAATAACCGAAGATTTTAATGTAACATTTTCGTTTTCCAGTACATTTAAGACTTGCGGTAAAATAGCACCAACATAAAACAATTTGTTTTGCGGTGTTGATTTCCCATTATCCAATGTTTTTTTAACTTCTTGAACGATGTTTTTAAAATCATTTTTAAATGCCGTCATTAATTTAGCATTTTTAAATGTTTCATTAATCGCGACTGCCGCAACTCTAGGTGGTGCATTAACCCCCTTTTCAAGCATGGTTTGCCCTAAATTAGCAAGGTATGATTTACCAGGGTTATAATTAAACCCAGCATCAGTTCTAAATAATCGCCCGTCAGGTAGCTTATAAGCGGTCATTATGCGATCAATACCACCGATATTTTGCACATATTGCTCGTAGTCTTCTTCAGTGGTTTTACGCAACTGCCAGTCAGCATTTTCCTTTAAATCACGCTCTTTTACGGCAAAGACTTTACAGCGACAATTCCAACCGTTAGGCGGATAAAAGGTATCCCAAAAAGGATCATCAACAGGATAAACCGAATTATGCAATGCGGCATGGCTTGGACGTGCATCGGACATAGCGACATAACGCCAATAAGGACGCAAATGCGCAACTTCTTTCATCGCCTGATATTCACCGACACGTTCTGCGATTCGCATATTAGTTTGGTAAATGGTATTTAAACGGTGAGGAGTAAGACGTTTTCCCATCAACTCACCGTTTTCATCACCCAATAATTGCGCTTCTGCTCCTAGCCAACCTTTATCATAAAGCACTTTCCCAATATTTTTTTCCCATTGTTGTTGTGGTATCCCTGTTTTTTGCGCCTCAATTAGGCTCTGATGAATATCGGTAAGAATGTCCTGTTTTAAAATACCTGCAACTGTAAAGGCTTTAGTGTGAGCTTCTTGCCATATTTCATGCCAATGAAAGCCAACGGCATAACCTTTAGAAGACAAATATTCAATGGCTTTCTCGGGCGGTAAACCAATCGCAAAGCGAAAATCATCCAATTCCATTTTGTTTTGCTCCATTGATTCTGCCCCAAATATCCGCTACAAATAAGGCTTGCGCTAATCCTTGTACTAATTCTTCATCAGATAAATGAGGATAAGCCGACAATGCGATTGTCATAGCCTCTTCGTAATCTTTTCCTTGATTAAATGCCTGTGCAAGATCAGAGACTAAAGGTTGAATTTGCTGGTTTAATTGTTGAGGTGGCAAAATAACATCACTTAAATCTTGAGAATCCTGAGCCGACAACGCAGCAGCACGACAACCGCAAGTACAGCCTTTGCCGTGATTAAATACGGCAGAAAGTGCGGTCGTTTTTTCGTCCGTTTTCTCGCCTTGCGGTGTGCTTAAAATCAGTTCGCCTTCCTGCGGTTCAGGAATTCCTAATTTATCCCGCACCCAACTTTCCGAAATCTGCACGCCAATGCCCGTAAGTTTAGGGATGGCATCTGCAAATACCGATAAATCTTCATATTCTTTTGTGTCAAACTCAAAATAAGGGATACGATGTGGCGCAATATTCGGATCAACATTAATTTGCAAATACGGCAAAATGATTTGTTGAGTAATGGTTTGCGCAATCTGTTTCGCATCGCTAATCATCAAATCACGACGCACTTCATTATGCACATTACCTAACGCATTGGTGGAGCTTTTACCATCCGCCCCCGATGTTAAGGTTTGCCCCAAAATCAACCGAGCGATAGATTTCTCGCACCAATCAACCATTTGTAAAAATGGATTATTACCCGATGCAGCACCTGCATTAGCGACATTATGCAGTTCAATCTGCATCGATTCAGGCATAATGCCTGCCGCGTTATGCCCAATTTCAGCCAACGCACGCAATAATGTGCGTTTCTCTGCGTTAGTGGCACCAGCACCATATTTACCAATGCGAATCGGCATACCATAAAGCTCTAAAAACTCGGCAAAATCACGCACAGAATAATGCTTATACATATAAAGCCATGCCAATGTGCGATATAAGCCATCACGAGCTAACTGTGTCGAACGAGATTTATGGCGATGTACCACCCAGCCAAAAGGACGTAAAGGCTCGCCCATTTGATTAGCTGGCGTGCGTAATAATAAACTATCGTCTTTATCCAATTTAAACCAAGACTGCGGACAAGGTTTAAAGCCTTTTGGAACCCATTTGCCATCCACCTGCACCCATTGAATTTCCAACGCCGAAAAACCGTGTCCCACAGCATCCATTAAATCGATAAACAAGTCTTCAAGATTGGGATATTGATAAAATAACTCATCAATCTCGGCTTGCAATTTTTCTTCTGCAGGGGTTGCATTACGTGGTTCAACAATACGCCAATCTAGCGTTAAAACTGAACGCTTACGTGTCATCATATTGGCGGCAATGCTGCTATCTTGCTCTTCAATATCCATGAAAAGTTGATGCTGCGCCTGAATATCGCCGTTTTCGGCATCCTCTAAAATCTGCTTTAATTTTGAAGGCGTAATTTTTGCAGAGGGGTGATCATCTAATACACGCCCCGTTGCAGTTACTTCTGCATCATCGGTTTGTGTTGGCTCTGTTTCATTACCTTTTAAAAGGTTTTTAACCTTATCAATAAATCCCATTTAATCCGCCTTTAATGTTTCCATATTGAATAAAGATCGTCTTCATCTTCGTATTCATCTGATTCAATCTCATTCAGTTGATTTAACCCAATCCACTCAATCGCTGCCGAACTACCCACTGCATTACGCCACAACATTTCCAGCGCATCCGGGCCATCATCATGGTCTGCTTTCGGGAAATGGCGTAACTGGGAAATCAGTGTAGTTTGCGAGCTATGCAACAAAATTAAACTATTCGCCATGTGGGGTTGTAGGCTCTCAATACGCAACATTTTGTCTGTATTTGGCTTCGTCGCCGTCGCTGGAACAGGAATGCCACGTTGCGCAGAGCGTTTCACTAATTCATCTTTTAAAAACTCTTGGAATTGCACCGTTTCAACAAACCAACGCTGACAGTGGTATTGCTTCTGCATACGGATCACATCTTCAATAATTAAATCAGGCAGACGTTTTTTCACTTGCGCTTCCACCACATATAACTTGCCTGTTTCTCGATGATATCCGCCCACTAAAATGGCAGAGGGGTCTCTGCTTGCCCCTGCTTTTCCTAAGGATGGGTCAAGCGCACCGAAATAAATTAAATTTGCTGGCAATTCCGTCCAATAAGTCAAACTATTGGCAAACATCGCATCATCACTGCTTAACGGGTCATTTTGATATTCAGAATCAAAGGTGGCATGCCCATCACGAGCGCGAATCTTCATCAAGGTTAAAATCGGGCGAGCAGCCCAGCTTACTACCGCACCTTTATCCATTGCCGCTTGATTTTGCGTATAGAAAGCATCAGCTATTGCTTCGCCTTCGTTTAAGTAGAAGTCTTCCCACTTATCCCATAGGCTCATATCATCAGGCTGACGAATTAAGGCTTTAAACTTTGCCGTCTTCCACGCTTTACTTGATAAAGTGCGGTTTAAAACACTGTCGTAATGGAGAATAGTCCCGATATACACTACATCTAACTTATCCCCAGCCGCGCCCAACGGAAGTACAGTTTTCTTCAACCAATCGTGCAATTTGTCACGCTGTTCAGGACTACGCACTTGTTCGTCATTTTCAATATCATCCAGTACCACCAAATCAGGACGATACGCCCCATGGCGTAAACCACGCAATTTCTTGCCAGAGCCCGCTACCTGCACTTTTTGATTGGCTTTTGTGATAATGGTTGCCGCTTGCCACACACGCCCTTGTCCCGCCATTTCAGGGAAATCAATGCGCAAACGTTGGTTAAATTCCAACTCTACTTTAATGGCTTCCAACATTGGATAGGCTTGGTCGATACTATCCATCACAATCAACGCATAGCGTTTTTTCTGTGTCACAAGACAGTAAAGTGTAAAGAGCTGGGAGACCAAGGTCGATTTAGCTTCACCACGTGGCGCAGCAATGGCTAAATGCACTGATGATGGCTGTTGTAATACTTGTGGCAACTGCTCAAAAAGATAGTTATGCAACTGCGAACGAGAGCGAGAACGCACATAATGCGGAAAGTAATTCGACACAAAAAAGTCATAGCCCGAAACAGGATCTAGCACCTTTTTGCGTCGCTCACTAATGGCAGCAAGAGAATCATCCCACCCCTCAAACTTTGCCTCGACCTTTTGTCGCAAGCTGTCCGAATAGGCTTTTAATTCTGCTAATAACTCTTTATTCTTCACAATTATCCTCTACACCCATTATACTTCCCAACCTTCGGATGCCAGTGAACCATTCCAACCTTCCATCATGCTTTAAATTCCTTACTTAATGTTTCACCAAATCCATTGAGCAAATCTAAAAAATCACCTGTTAGTTCTGGTTTATTGGTTTGGATATATTCCCCAAAGAGTTTCACCGTTTTAATCGCAGTAGCTAATTCAGATACTTCAGGCAATAATCGCTTACTGCTTGCAACCATTTTCGAATAACTATCACCCAGTCCCTGAATCAACTTCGCTTTTTCACTCACAGGCAATTCTTCCGCGCGCTTAATCTCATCCATAGTGTTTTCAAAATAAAGCACAAATGCAGTCAGCATGCCGCGCGCTACATCTTCTACTTTGCCACTAGCCATCGTGTTCGCATCACGCACTTTATCCCAATTATCGCCACGAGCTTCAGCTTCACGTTTCCAGCGGCGTGCCGTGTTGTAAGATACACCTGCTTTTTCAGCGGCTAATTCAAGCGTTAAGCAATCAAACACATAATAACGGCGCACATCTGCCTTGGTTTTTTCATCATGTGCCATCTTAACCCCCGAATTTTGCTTTAATCAGCTCAAACCCAACAGAGACGACCAAGCCACTTAACCCGCCAATAACCGCAGCACGCACACCTAATTTCGCCAAACTTTCTTCTACCTTTGCCAAGCGCGAATCAATTTCATCTACCCGTCCATCTAAACGGTCAATTTTGTGATTGACGGTACGGCTTAAAGATAAAATCTCATCCAGTTTGGCGGTGATTTCTTCTTTTTCCGCAAGTTGATCTAACATCACTTATCCACCTTTTTATCTAACTTCTGATTGATTTCTTTCAACTGATCGCGCACCTCTTTCAAAATGCTTTCAAAGTGTTTATCTTTTACTTCAGCAAGCTCTTTACTCTGAAAATCCTGTTGCATTTGCTTTTCTAAGGCTTTAATCGCATGCTCATTTTCAGCCACTTTATCGTTTACCGATTTCCACGCCCAGCCGACTAATGTCATAATCAACGTTGTGCCAATCCCAATAAACACTTTATCGTCAATCATTTTGACTCCTTACTTTCGGCACAAATCTCACGATAAGTCGCATTATGTACCGCAATTTGTCGCAAGGTTTCCGTGCTATCTTGTCTGCTGGCAGTGATAATGCCAAATCCATTGCAACTTGGATTAATCACGGAGATCGCCTGATTGCTGCAGGCGGTTAATGACATCATCACGGCTAGTGTTACGAGTGTTTTCTTCATTTTTCTTTCTCACTTCAAAATGTTTTACTTGAGTTTCAGCCACGGCTTTTTGCGTTTGCAACTGGGCATTGGTTTTTAATAACTGCTCAATCTCACGGTGTGCATGTTTCAGCTTAAACATCATATACGCACCCAATAGCGCGAAAATCCCGAGTCCTGCTAAAATAATCTGCATACTCATCAAATCCCCCTTGGTCTATCCGTTTGTTCTGGCTCCACATAGGTTTCACCGGTAATCTGTTCTTCTAGCTTGGTTTGTTTAGCTTGAAAAGCCATCACCGCCCCTTTGGTTGCGGCAGAACCACCACAAAAACAAGCAAAATAAAAAAACAAATCAGAGACCGTAGAACGGTCAAGATAGACCGCATAAATCAGTACACCCGCCATCACCAAAAAGCCGAAAAACTGAATAAAACCTGTGGTGCTGGCGCGCCCGTTGTCATTGGTGAAGAGTTCAAAAAACTTTTTCATGAACAAAGTCTCAACATTAATTCAATTGCCGGTGTCATCTTGCCGTTGCCGACATAACTCCACGCATTTTTGCTATAAAAGTGAGGTCGATATTTGGTTTGTTTTCCTCTCAAGCCGAACCAATCAAAAACCCATGTTAAAATGTCTGAAAACTTAAACTTCATTGTCGATTGCTCCATATTTAAGATTGCCCGCCACACGACGCACCCAACCTTTACCAAAGGTCGCAAAAGTGCCAAGTTTGCAATAAAACTCTAGGCGTTCTGCATTCAAACGCATAATCACATCAGATATCGCCATCTTCTTAATCGCCGCAATGGTCATATTGCCAATAATGCCGTCATCCGCCACATTTACCGCACGTTGCAACATACGGCTTGCATTGCCTAATCCATGGTTTACCGCTGCATCAAAAAACTGGAAAGCCACCGCTTCAGGCATCTTGTCGCATTGATAACGCAACCAAAAGGCGGAGTAGTAGATTTTAAAAGCCTGCTCACGAGTCATCACACGCATATTGCCCTGATAACCATTTGCCAAAGCTGTACGTTTAGTAATCCCCCAATTGGTTTCTCCGCCTGGGTCTCGAGGGTCATTAACATAACCACCCTCATACCCAATTAAACGGTTAAAAATATCTAGAAAAGTTAAAGTAGACATAAAAAATACCCTTAATCTATTGAGATTAAGGGTATTGTCTTAAAAGCAGAGTAAAGAGAAGAGAGGAGCGGTTTCAGCACTAAAACAAGGCAAGATTATGGGGTTCTTCAGGATGGCGAACCTGTGCCAAAATCTCCCAACCGCTCCGATCAGAAAGTTGATATTTCGGACAAAGCTCAAGCATAGCCATACGCCCTGATTTATTTAAATGCTGGGTAAGATAATCATAATCGGCTTTAAAACGATAATTACGCAACACACGCAATGCCGTTTGACAACGAGGAATATACAGCCACTCCCCACGAAAAACCTCTCGTAATTTCACCGCACTTTCCAAACCAATGAGTGCTTTGAGTTTTGGAAAATAATGCACCCCATCAGTAAATCGAAAGGTAGCCCCACCAAAATTTGTAATAATTTTCTCCACCGCAGCAAAGCCCACCAAATCCACCATCTGCTGCACCGTTTCAGGCAGTAATTCAGCCACATCTTCCAAAGATTCAACCATAAACACCTCCGTAAATTGTTTTACACAATTCTCACACGGAAATTTTAAAAAGGCGGTATTTTGCAGAAATTTTTTTTGAAAAATTGTTATACGTTATGATTTTCGCGATAAAAGTATCGAATATTAGCTCTTCCTCCAGGAAAAAAAAGGAGGAATTTGAATAACCTGATTATTTTTAATTGGAGAGATTATGAATGATTGAACAATTCTCTCTTCCTCATCATCACCGACAAAGGATAGTTTAGGCTTTTTTATAAATTTATCATCCAAAGATGATAAATATTCTGGAGTATATCGTTCAAAATCTCTTAAGGCGTAAGATCTCATAATAACTGAATGACATAGAAGCTCTATTTTCAACTCTTGATACTCATCATTCTCCTTCCAGCCCTTTTCTATCATTCTATCCCTTAGCTCGGGCTGTAAATCTTCATAAGCGATATTCTGTTTGAAAAACACTTCTAATTCAGCACGAAGTTTAGGATATTCTTGATACCCCTTTCGCCCTAGAATATCTTTCATATTTTTAACTGTTAACTTCTTAGTCGCTTCATCTAAGTCGGTAGGATAAAGTTTCCCCTTAACAAACCAACGATTCCACATATATGGATATATAGATATACTTTGAAATCGCTCTAACCATTCATCAAACCACGACCAATTCATTAAAATATCACGAGTTTTAAGAGCTTTTCCTAGCTGATAAAATCCTCCAATACGATGCGTCCAAAGTAACTCATAAACATCATCTTTATCAATATTGATAAATTTAATGTCATGTGTAATTTGTTCAAAGGCTTCTTTGAAACGGCGTTTTTCTTGAGGATCTTCAGGTTTAGGGCGGTTATCTATTTCAATAGATACAGTGAAGCGAGGTAATTCTAGATTAGTTGTAGAGTTATGTAGCTCGTATTCTGTTATAACCTCAGGTTTAGGCTTAGAATTAGAAGTGAAACGTTGAAATAATTTAGATAGAAACTTTATCATAGGAAATAAAAAAGGCTCCAAAGAGCCTTCAATTTACACCTGATAATTTCGTCTTACAATGCTTTTTTATTCCGATCATACACTGCCAACATCTGCACCACCTTTTTCAACTGCCACGGCTGTAACCAATGCACAAAATCCACTTTAAACGAACGTTTCGCAATACCATCGGCATATTCTTTCGGTAAACCATGTTTTGCTAAAAGTGCGGTAATTTTTGCCAAATAAATTTTCTTATCTTCACGTGGTGCTGCACGATTTCCCCAAAAATGACGACTGGATTTAAAACCCTTTTGCACCATAACATTTAACACCTGTTGCAATTCACTTTCCGTCATTTCAGTACAACTTGTTTTACCCGTTGTGCTTACCAATAATTGACGATAGGTTTCATCATCAAGACCTAATTGGCTTTTTCCAATATGGATTCTAGCGATTAAATTTTTACGCAACATAGCCTTTCTCCTGTTCCGCTTTCCAGCTTCGTAGGGTGGGCTTTAGCCCACCGCAAATATCATCACATTCTTATGGTGGGCTAAAGCCCACCCTACAAAACTGATTTTTCAGGTCTAAATAGGGCAATATAACTCACCAACGCACGGGCATTGCGACCACCTAAGTTGGATATTAACCCCAACATCTCACGCCCCGCATCATCTTCCAACAACGCATCCAAATGGATATCACTGTGGCAAATAGGGCAACGGCATAGTTTCATTCTTTCGTCTCCTTAGTTACATCAGCAACAGCCCATTTTAAAAATGCTTTGATTGATATAGTTTTCAATGTCGCTTTTAAACCATCTTTAAGCCATTTCATTTCACAATATGTTACACTTTCATTAGCACGATTAACTTTAAAAATACGTCTCCAGCTTACTAAATTGCCTTTATATATTTTTACGTTATTTGATACATAATCATGATCTTCAAGTAAATCGCTTTCTTTTAACATTGTTGCTCCTTTAGTTAATAAAACACATTACTCAGCCCACTTCATCTCACTTATCCCCCTCTTTTGTAAAGAGGGGCTAGGGGAGATTTGAATGGGCTGTAAATGGGTTTTAATAATCTCGTGCCTTTTGCACATCAATCGTAATTTTCCCCACTCCAATCATGTCATCATCTTTCCAACGAATCACATCTGCTAGAGTAATATTCAATCCAAGTTCTCTAAGCTTTTCGGCTTCGGTTCTCGCTTGTTTTTGAAAATGGAACCATTCTTTGAAATCTGCTAAGAATCGTTCAAACTGTTTTTCATCAAGCACTAAAATATCGGTTACATTCTTAAATTCGTAAATTTGTTCACTCATTATCTATTTCCCCTGTAACATTAAAAATTCACTTTGTTTTATTTCTGTTAAACATTCCGGAATTGCCGGGAAGCCATCCCCACCAAAGCCCTCTGATTTAACTGGTATTGAAACGATAAAGTAGTCACTTGCAACACCGCATACAGATACATAACCAGTGCGTGCGCCAAGCACCCAGCAATTAAGTTTTAATTTTCGTAGCATAAAATCATTAAAGCTTGGGTATTGATTTAAAATATCTCTAACGCTTTGGATTTTATCGTTAAATGCCTTACCGGCTTTTGTTCTGCCATTGCCAGTGATGACAACTTTCTCATTTTCAACTATTTCAAATTTATAGGTCTTATCCTCTTTTATTTTGGCAAATTCATCGCTATCTAAACTACAAACAATTCCAAATATATTACTTTCACTTCCTCTCCAGCATTCATAAAATGGGATAGTGTCAAAAATAGCGTCAAGTTTTTTATCTCTGAGCTCTCTATCTTTTCGCCATTGCTCATCTAATGATTTAATAGGCTCAACGCTTAATGCGCATTTAAAATATCTAAATTCAGGTCTCATATTTGCTCCTTTGTTGTTAAAACCTATTATGAATGCCCCTCATCTTATCCCCCTCTTTCGTAAAGAGGGGCTAGGGGAGATTTAATAGGCTGTAAATGGGTTTTAGTCGATAGGTGGTTGTGGCATTGGTTGCCAGTGGGTGATTTCCGCGCATTCTCCGTCTGCGCTATACCATTTATCACCAAATATTTGTGCTCCGAAAATTTTATTATTTTCGCCAGCGGTATATTTGCCATAAACCAAAACAGGCACTGACCGGATTAAAAGATCAAAACCTGTAAATGTATCCGGTAACCGCTCCGAACACTTAATCCATCCATTGTTTTCACTCATTGTCTTACTCCTTATTTGTTGTAAATAATCTCTCACCAATCCATCGCATAACCGGCACAGCCATACTGTTCCCGATAGCCTTATATCGAGGACTATCCGGACAATCTTCGGCTGCCTTCCCACGATATGGGATTTTAGTCCAGTTATCCGGTAAACCTTGTAATCTTTCGCACTCTACAGGCGTGAGTTTGCGGACATTCGGTGGTGTGTAGACACAGGGTATGTTATTTCCACCTGTCCCCATCCTTGCAAGTTAATGTAGGGGTTGTGTCGCCTTGCAAACGAATAACATCCGAACGATGAGCTATATCAAATAGGATGTTTTCTTGCCCATTATTCATCCCTAGGCAGTGTGCTTTGTTTGTACTAACAATAGGGTCTTGTGTTCCATGTACTACAAGCGTCTCACTCCCCCCGCTTAAAGCCCCTCCTGATGCTCTAACTGTTCCGCCGATATCGGATTGGCGATATTGTGCAAAGCTAGTCTCAACAAATCCGGCAACATTTTGCCCCGTGCTTTCGCCCGTCTCAATATTCCCTCTGTTGCCCGCGGACTCAAAGAGTATTTCGGCTGCGTTACAGGTTCCAGCACCTGCCACAAGGAAGATTCGACGGCGTGATTGCGGCACTCCGAAGTGTTTAGCATTGAGGATGTGCCATGCAATATTTCGCATCTCCGAATGCACATAACCAGCACCTGTCCATTTTCCCCCTGGCGGTTGCAATGGCTCAAATGCTCCAGCCAACCTCCCAACCAAGCACCCAAAGGCATTGTCTTTGGTTGACAAGACTCCGGGGACGTTTTCCCATACAAGTATGCAAGGTGCTTTTCCATCTTTTTCTCTGACATAATCAATAGCCTCCAATATTTCGATTAAAACTAATGTTAAATTCCCGCGGTTATCGTTAAGACTTTCACGTTTGCCGGCTACCGAAAAAGCCTGACAAGGCGTTCCACCGACCAATACATCAGGAGCAGGGATTTCGCGATTAATAATGCGTTCCGGCAGTGTTCGCATATCGCCTAAGTTCGGCACATTAGGATAATGGTGAGCCAAAACAGCACTTGGAAACGGCTCAATTTCGCTAAACCATAATGGTTTGGCAAAATCGCCCCAAGCGACACTTACGGCTTCTATTCCGGAACAAACGGAACCAAAGGTAAATACCATACTCACCCCAACACTGGCGCCATTTGCCACGCCACACTTTTCATCTCTCTGCTTGCTGCTTGTAATAGCAACAAATCCCCTTTTGAATCATCAACCAGCCACTGTTCTTTTGCTGCTTCGATTTGTTCCATAATCTGTGCCAGTTGCTCGGTAACTTGCACTTTCTTTTCACTCATACTTCCTCCACCTCAACCACATCATCAATTTCCGTAATCGTATGCGGTAGTTTATTCACATCACACACATTCAAATCACACAATTCCAACACTTGCTCATTGCTTTCAGCTTCCACAACGGCTTCAACCAAACAATAAAAGCGCGCCACAAACTTAGCCATGATTGACCTCCGGTCTTCTCACTGGATAACGCACATAATGTGCGCAAAATAAACGACGATTTTCCGCCCATTCTTGATTTTCCCGACGACGAGCCACCGTTGCCGCTTTTTCCCAAGCACTTTCTGCTTGTTTCCATGCGCCAGCACGTTCCATTTCAGCAGCGTGTTGGCTAAAATCTCGGTAATTTTCCAATTTTTTCATTTTTGCTCCTTTGTTGTTAAAACCTATTATGAATGCCCCTCATCTCATCCACCTCTTTTGTAAAGAGGGGGATGGGGAGATTTAAAGGGCATTTAAATAAGTTTTATAAATTCTTAAACATCAAATATGCTAACCACGCATATAGTGCAAAAAGACAAATTACAACGATGCCAGACTCACTCATCTACGCCCCCGCTACATCTAACGCAATCGGCACATACTGATCGCTTTCGCCCACACGCTCATAAAGTCGCACATAAGCTTTACTACTCACCACTTGTACGCTTTCACTAATCGCCTGCATCGCGTTTTGCCAACGTTCATCTTGAATATCTACCCGTCGCAAACCTAAAATGCGAGAAGTATTTAAATTACCTTCCTTGTCCACATTAAACGCACGTTCAATTAACGCTTTTAGTTCAGGGCGAGAGCCTTCGCTCCATTCATTCAAGCACTCATCAATCAACACTTTTGCAGCCTGAATACGTTCATCAAATTGCAAATGGTCATTAATCGCACGTTGGATTTTGTATTTGCCGTCGTAGCTATAAAGCGTGATATTGCCTTTACTACCGCCCACTTTTGCATTGTATTTTTCAGCCGAAAGTTCAATAAACGCCTGAATATCGCCGAAAATGCCATCTTTAAAATTGCGCATCTCCTTATTTAAGGACACACCTTTTTCCACCCATTCACGCACGAGCACATCACGTGCTTTGTCGATGTCTTTCACCAACTCGGCTGGCGTTAAATTTCCTCTTGCATCACGCCAGTATTCTTTCCCCTCAATCATCACCTTCATTTAGAGTTCCTCTTTATCTAACTTAATCACCACAAGTCGCTTACCTTTATCACGTTTACATCGGGCGACTGTTGCCGAGCTGTAAATCGTTTTTTCGCTCACATTGAGTTTCTTTGCTAATTCTTCCGCAGTCCCGTCACCCAAATTCTCTTCGCCACGATAGACTGCATAAATTTGCCGACGCGTTGCCATTCATCCTCCTAGTTCAAATATTTCCGCCAAACCACACGGATACCTTCCACCGTAAATTGCGCTTCTTGGTATCGACCCACATCACGCCCCACGTGATACACATAAGCCTGTTGGTCTTTCTCTAGCTTTTCTGTTACCGCATTATTCATCACACGCACCGTCGGTCTTATCTTCTCAAAGTGCACATTAATCACCGTAAGCCCCATTTCATTTAAGCGTCTCACCGCTTTTTCTACTTGTTCTAAATAAGCCAACATCACGGCATTGTTTTTGTTTAATTGTTTAGTTGTATTGGGTTGTAACATCTCAGTCTCCTTTAGCTAATCAACATCTTGTTATATTCTTCAATCATCTCGTAGGTAATATCGCACTCGTTGAGTTTGGATAACCGCACCACACCGCTCATTAAGTTACTCAACCGACGCGCATTGCCTTTACTAAATTTAATAAAGGCGTCGTTAAATTCCCCTGTGCCGAGCGCACTTTCCGTTAACATGGCTAAATCTTTATCCGGCAAGGCATTGCCAAAATTATGCGTATTGTTCACTCGACTATATAACTGCGCAAATTCGCCACTTTTCCCACGTAAATTCACCAACAATCTAGGCATACCAGCAAGCACTACACCGATTTGGGTTTTATCATGCAAACGGCGTACAAATTCCAAAGAACGCGTGGAGAGCAACTCTGCTTCATCAATAATCAATAAACGTTCCGAACCATCTAATTTTTCCACTATTTTTTCAAAGACATCATGATTTCCCCCTTGCGCCACAACACCGCAGGTTTCCGCAATCTTGTGTAACAGCACTCTAGGGTTATAGCCTGGATCGGTTTCAATCAACATAGAAGACGGATAACGCGCTGCATATTCTTTCAAGGTTGCCGTTTTGCCTAAGCCTGCTGCGCCATACACCACGACAATCTTGCCTTCTGTATGCGCATACTGCATAACGTCCATTGTTTTTCTAGCCGCTAAGGTTGACACAAATTGGCTGTTGTAATGCGCTTTTAAAATCTTCTGATCCTGACGCAACAAATACTCCGCCACCTTGTCATCAAGGCGTTGCACATCGCCTTGGTATTGCTCTTTTAAATAAAGACTAATTGTTCCCACTGACACCGATAACGCTTGCGCAATCTGCTTTTGTGTCATACCGCTATTGGTCATAAACCGTTGCAGTTCTTTGTTTTTCATTTTTAACCTCGTTATAATTCTGTTTTAAACCAACCTAAACCTAAACCTAAACCAAGGAGAAGCTTATGCCACAAACTCAACTCGAAGACTTACAGCAACAACTTTCTGCCCTAAACGGTCGGCTTGCTGTACAACAGATTTTAATTCGCTCGCTAATTGTTCAACTTGCCGAGCAGGATCAACTTGCGCTGCTTCAATTTCAGGGCGATTCGCACGATCAGCTTCGTCTTTTGTTACAAAGCACTGATGTGCCTGATTTTTTTGCGACGGATATGAAGACGTACCTTGATTCATATCTAGAGCCGTTGATTGCGATGCTAAATTTGGGGCAACGCCACTAGGGGTTAAAATCCAAACTGGGAAATCGTTTATTTTCGACCAATCTCTTTTAATCAACGTTTTAGCGCGTTTAAATCGTCTTTTGGCGCGCGCTTTACGTTCTTTTTCAATAAAATTCTTCATCTTGTTCTCCTTATTCATTCACTAACTTTGCCTGTTCCGCTTCCCATTCTTCTTTCTCCGTTAAGTTATGGAAAATCGGCTTGGCTGGGATTTTTTGCTTCACTTTTGGCACGAGTATTGAAAAATCAGGTGCTTCTTCAATCGTATGCACCGACTGCAACTCGCGGCTATTGCGCTCAATTTTCTTCTCAAGGCGTTTATTCGCCGCTTGAATACTTTTCTCTCGCGCTTGTTCCACTACACTTTGCGCAAAGGCAGGCGATTTATTGCCGTTTAATTCCGCACGACAAATCCATCTGCCATCTAAGGTTTTCACAATCACATAAGACGGATCGTGAATATCAAAGCCCACTTTCACTTTCTTACCATGGTATTCCGCCAAGTCGGTGCTGGAATAACGGTTGGTAAACAACTCAATTTCAGCGCGAGCTACCGTGCGAATTTCTTCAGGGCGGAATAATAATTCACATTCAAACGCGGTGAGCCAGCGTTGTTGCGGTTGTTCGTGCTGCATAATCCATTCCTGATATTCCAATGGGCTAAAATGCGTGCCGTCCACCTTTTTCGGCAATTCGCTATGAGGGTTTCGGTTGTATTCTTCAAATACGCGCTCCACATCGGCGATAAAATCTTCCCAACGTGGCATCTTGTTATAGAATCGGCGTTGTTCTGCCGTCAGTTCTTTGCCTTTTTCAAGGGCATTCACGGCACTTTCAATTTTTCGGTGAATCAAATGTGCGGTAGATTTATCCACTGTTTTTACTACCGATGTTTCATACTCTCGCGCCAAGGGGATCAGCGTGGTTTCCCACAATCGCTCAATAATGCCACGCCCCTGCGGATTGCCCGGTCGTCCGGTTTTGTGCGTAATGCCTAATCGGGCGAATAAACCGGTCACTTCACAATCCAACCGTTTATTCTTTTCCCCACCGCCGTTATCCGAGTAATAAATCAACGGCAAGCCACATCGCTCAATGGCGTGGCGTAAGGCATCACCCACCGCAATCACGCTTTCCGATTTCGCCAAGCTCCAGCCCACTAAATAACGGGTGCGTCCATCAATAATCGCCGTCACTTCCGGTTGAAAACCGTGTGCATGATCCGGATGGCGAATTTTCGCTTTAAAGCCGTGTCCGTCCCCCACATACACATCAAACAGCCCAAGCACTTCCCAATCACGCCGTCTCACCGGCATTTTTTGTGAATACGCTGCGCCAGTTAATCTGCCGCGTTGTAATACAATCTCCGGCACTTCACTCATTACGCGTCGCACTTGGTACAGGCTCGGTTTTTCGCCGTCATAAGCGGCAATAAAGCGTTTATATGCGTGCGCCACCGTCACACCGGTGAAGGTTTGATAAAACGGCAGAAAATCGTGCATCCACGTCCACTCGTGCCATTCTTTTTTCTTCACCCCAAAGCCCTTCGGTACAAGGGCTTTCAAGCGTTCTTCCGGCGTTTCCGCTTTTTCATACGCCAACACCCAGTCATACAGCGTGCGTGGCGAAAGCGATAAACCATTGCGCGGTTTGGCATTGGCAAGACGCACCATATCCAGCACAGGCTCAGGCAAGGTGGCTAATTTCACCTGATCGCACACCAACTCTATTAAATTGCGCCGTTGTCCTTTTTCTGTGCCTTCAAGGCTCAACACATAACGCGCCACTGCCATTCGCGCATCCGAAATACTGATTTGCTTTTGGCTGCATGTGCGCAAATCAAACGCATCCCGCCCCGCTGGCAATGCTGGTTTCGGCTTTTTCGCCACAGTTTTGATGGCGAATTTTAGGCGGATGGCTTTTTGGGTTTCTTCGGGGAGATCAGATAAGTGATATTCAAATACATTGCCTTTCACACCTTCTCTACGTCTTCTCTGCCAATTTTCTTGTTTTGCCCTAAAAGTAATGCCTTGAGTTGTTTTTGGCATAAAAGGCAATCCAAGTAGTTCTTGAGTTGTTAGCCACATAAGCGGTTCTCCCGCTCCGCGTAACGTGTCGCCCAAATTTCTTGTGGTGCCACGCCAATCGCGGCAGCAATAATGCGTTCCCCTTTGGGGTAGCTCACACGCAGTGCATTTTTCAACGTGGAAGGGGCTAATCCCGATTTAATCGAAAGCGAATGCAACGTAATATTTCGCTCGTGCAGCTCATACACAATGCGCTTCCGGCTCCAATCTTTTTTCTGCATAAATATCTCCTTGCATTTAAATTAAACCCACTTTAGGTTAAACTTTGGTGTAAACTAAAAGCGTTACTCTTAGCTTTCATTTAAAGGTTAAAAGAAAGCTAAATGAAAGTCAAATACTTTCTTTTAAAAATTTCTTTTAAAATGCAGTTATTGACTTTAACCTTTTGATTATTAAAGAAATAAATTTTAAAATTTTTAAGATAAAGTTACTTTCTTTTAAGGAGTTTTAAATGAAAGAGTGGGTTCTATTGAAAGATCTACTAGGAGTGGCTGGTTTAGCTAGTACGCCACAAGGTGTGTTACTTAATGCGAAAAGAGAAAATTGGAAAAGACGCCGAAAGAAAGGCGTAAAAGGCAATGTGTTTGAATATTATGTTGGCGATATGCCCAAAGCCGTGCAACAGGCACTAGGCTTTGCTGGCAAACCGCAGCAGGTAGAGCCACAGCCCGAAATAACGCAAACCCCAACCCTAGAACAAGCCATGTCGATTGTTCAAAAAGCCTTAGAAGAACTGGAAAACACGCCCAAAAGCAACGCGCAAACGCCCAATAATGAAGGCTTAAGCCAAATTGAACAGCGTTTGCTGCAATGCTTTCGCAAAGCCAGCAAAGAAGGGCAGGAAGCCATTATTTCCACTGCAGAAACCATGGCAGCCTTACAAGAGAAAAAAGAAACCGAGGCGCAACCACTTGAGAATCATCAGCTAAATGCGGCATAAAGGCGTATATTGCCGACATGGTTGTGGTCACATCAACCAAAACCATGCTGCGCGTGCTTTTACGCCATTTTTAAACTCAAGAGCAAGGATGCCCGTGTTTCCCAAAAACACGCTCAAATAATAGCGCATTTTCGCAAATTCTACCCATAATCACACACAACAAACCGCTAGATTTCATCTAAACGCACCAAAATCGCCCCAAAAACCAACAAAAAAGGCGATTTCTGCCACTGAACCGCCTTTTTTATTTAGTGAGTTTGTAAGTTAGCTTCTAAGTTAGCTTCTAAGTTAGCTTCTAAGTTATCGTCTCTGGTTAGAAATTTAAGGTAAATTCTTAGTAGCAAAACTCAATGATCTATTCAGTTTAAAGCCGTTTTAAACTAACTTTAAAATAAACTTTAAATTTTTAAAAATGTTTAAAACCTAACAATTTACCGCCAACTTTTATGCAAAATAAAACCCAATTTTCGACCATTTTCCCCCAATCCCCACCATTTTCCATTTTTGCATAAACTTTCCCCCTAAAAACGCCAAAGCCCCACAAACAGGGGCTCCAACCAATTTTTTCCCACCAAATTTTTTCTTTTTCCTTATGCAAATATTGTCACTACCCCATAAAGTACAAAATCCTAATTGCTTTGTATCAGCATAAAAGAAAATCATTTTGACCGC
>ERZ1023277.36-NODE-36-length-45682-cov-47.887523_pt1 | contig 45682 bp, 47 predicted proteins | sample MGYA00380465_ERZ1023277 | MGnify/ENA primary metagenome ERZ1023277 (study PRJEB33173, sample SAMEA4830421) | metagenome | study: EMG produced TPA metagenomics assembly of the PRJEB25223 data set... | reverse complement strand
ATAGTACACCCCTACTTCTAAAACATTGTTAGAAATCGATTTGACTGTCCTGATCAATTTGTCCTGTTCTTGTTTCATTTTACTATAGAACGATTTGAAGGCGTTTATGATATTTAGCTGTACGAGAGTCTTTTAAAAGTGTTTTGATGGTTTGGATTTCTTCTTTAGTTGATTTCATATCACTGTTATATAATGCTTTTTGATTTTAGTTTAGTATTATCGTAGAAAATGGACTCGGTGCTATGGATACACCGGATGAGAATGGTTATGTAGCAGATGACTATCGGATTACTTACTTAGAGGCCCACATCAAGGCCATGCGAGATGCCATTTACAAAGACGGGGTTGACTTGCTTGGTTATACGACATGGGGCTGTATCGATTCGGTTTCAGCTGGCACAGGGGAAATGAATAAGCGCTATGGCTTTATCTATGTAGATCGAGATAATGTAGGAAATGGGACTCTCAAACGTAGCAAGAAGAAGTCCTTCTATTGGTACATGTCATTTATAGCAATGGTGTAAGCATCGAGTAGAGCACATTTGTTTACTATTTTTATAAAATCTTCTCCCTGCTTTATAAGATGTAAAAAAGAGTTCAATTCGAACTCTTTTTTTGCTATAATGAGGGGAGAAAAATCAGACAGGAGATCGACATGTCAGAACCATTATTTTTACAATCAGTTATGCAAGAAAAAATCTGGGGTGGAGCCAAGCTACGTGATGAGTTTGGCTACGACATCCCAAGTGAAAAAATCGGAGAATATTGGGCCATCTCAGCCCATCCAAATGGAGTCTCTAAAGTTGCCAATGGTCGTTACGAGGGAACAGATCTTGCTACTTTGTATGCGGAACACCGTGAATTATTTGGCAATCGTCCAGAACCTGTATTTCCACTTTTGACCAAGATCCTCGATGCCAACGACTGGCTCAGTGTCCAAGTTCACCCAGACGATGCTTATGGACTCGAGCATGAAGGCGAACTCGGAAAAACAGAATGCTGGTACATTATCGCAGCGGATGAAGGTTCAGAGATTATCTACGGTCACAATGCCAAGTCAAAAGAAGAACTCCGCCAGCAAATCGAGGACAAGAACTGGGATGACTTGTTGACCAAAGTCCCTGTTAAGGCTGGAGATTTCTTCTATGTACCAAGCGGGACTATGCACGCTATCGGGGCGGGTATCTTAATCCTTGAAACCCAGCAGTCTAGCGATACCACCTATCGCGTCTATGACTTTGACCGCAAGGATGACAAAGGCAACTTGCGTGAACTTCATCTTGAAAAATCCATCGATGTCTTGAACATTGGTGAGCCAGCAAATAGCCGTCCTGTAACTGTTAAAGCAGATGATTTGCGTTCCACTCTCCTTGTATCTAATGATTTCTTCGCAGTTTACAAGTGGGAAATTACTGGAAAAGTTGACTTTGAAAAGACAGCTGACTACAGCTTATTGAGTGTCTTAGCTGGTCAAGGTCAGCTAACTGTTGACGGGAAAAATTATCCAATTCAAAAAGGCAGCCACTTTATCCTACCAAGTGATGTTGAAGCTTGGACTCTGGAAGGGCAAGGTTTGGAATTGATTGTTAGCCATCCATAAAAAGAAAGGGCCTGAGTTCACTACTCAAGTCCTTTTTGATTACATAAATTGGGCAATGAAGACCACAATGATGATGATTGGAATGACGAAACGAAGAAGGAAGATCCAGACTTGGAACAGTCCTTGTTTCCATGCTCTTTCATCGAGATGGAGTTCCTCCATTGCAAGAGCCTTTTTAAAGATATAGCCTGTAAAAAGTGAAAGGTAGAGAGCTCCAAATGGCATGAGGAGATTGGAAACCAAGAAGTCCATAGCGTCAAAGAAGGTCTTACCAAAAATGTGAACATCCGCCATGACACCGTAAGATAGGGCTGAAGGAATGCCAAAGACAAAGGTCAAAATTCCTAAAATAACACTCCATTTGGCACGTTTGCTGTTATCCTGGTTGGTGATATTGCCCATATTGATCTCCAGCATCACGACAGAAGAAGTGACAGTCGCAAAGAGGAAGAGGACGTAGAAAATGGTTCCAAAAGGCATCTTGTCAAAGAGTTGAGGCAAGACGATAAAGAGCAAGCTCGGTCCCCCTTCAGACTGGATATTGAAGGGGGATCGAGCTTGGAAAATGGCTAGACCTGCCATGATGGATATCGAGATATTCATGGCTACGATGGAGATTCCTGACTGGACTAGATTGGTTTTCTTGTCCAAGTAAGAAGCATAGGTCAACATGACTGTAACCCCTAGTGAGAGGGCAAAGAAAGATTGTCCCAGAGCATAGAGGAGACCAGCGCTAGTCAGTTTTGAAAAGTCTGGTTTGAGGAAGTAAAGAACCCCTTCCATGGCATTTGGCAAACTGAGAGAGCGACCGATGATAACAACAAAGATGATAAAGAGCAGGGGCATCATGACTTTCGAAGCTCTTTCAATCCCTTTTTGAACCCCACGTGATACAATAAAGATATTTAATAAGATAAAGGCTGCTTGAGCTACTAGGGCAATGGCTGGATTTGAAATGATTGAAGTAAATAACTGAGCATAATCACCCGTTCCACCAAGTTGGAACAATTTCCCAAACTCAATACCTAGATAGACTAGAATCCATCCTCCGATAACACTGTAAAAAGATAAGAGGATAAAGAGGGCAAAGGCGCCAATCCAACCGATAAAGTTGTACTTGTTATTCTTGCCCAGTTTTCCAAAGGTTTTGATAGCGGAAACGCCAGCACTACGGCCAAGGGCAAACTCAGCCAGCAGGAGAGGGAAACCGATTAAAATAGTGGAAATGAGAAAGATTAGTAAAAAGCCTCCACCGCCATTAGCAGCAGTCATGTAGGGAAACTTCCAAACGGAACCAAGCCCGATGACCGAGCCAGCAGATGCTAGAATAAAGCCAAGTTTCGACCCCCATTGTGATTTTTCTGACATAGTTAAACTCTGATCTCCTTTTTCAAAATAAGAAAAAGCTACTTGAGTTGTCAAATAGCCTTCTGTTTGATTGATAGACTTGACTATCCTATCATTTTTTCTAAGGTCTGTCAAGAAAATCATTTTCAAGTTTTCACACCTTTCTCAAAAAAGTTAAAAAATTTTCTCAAAAACGCTTGACTCTGACCTAAGGGGAGGGGTTATACTATCATTGTAAGGAGGAAATCATGTACCATATAAAAGAAGCTGCGCAGCTTTCAGGTGTCTCTGTCAAGACCCTGCATCACTATGACAAGATAGGACTCTTGGTCCCCTTAAAGTCGGAAAACGGCTATCGAACCTACAGTCAAGAGGATTTGGAACGCCTTCAGGTCATTCTTTACTACAAATATCTAGGCTTTTCTTTAGAGAAAATAGCAGAGCTGTTAAAGGAAGAAAGGACAGATTTATTGCCCCATTTGACTAGGCAGTTGGACTATCTAACTCGCGAAAGGCAACATCTGGATACCTTGATTTCCACCTTGCAAAAAACTATTCAAGAACAAAAAGGAGAAAGAAAAATGACCATTGAGGAAAAATTCACGGGATTTAGCTATCAAGACAATCAAAAATACCACCAAGAAGCGGTAGAGAAATATGGTCAAGAAGTCATGGGACAAGCGCTCGAACGCCAAAAAGGTCACGAAGACGAGGCTACGGCCGCCTTTAACCAAGTCTTTCAAACTTTGGCACAAAATCTTCAAGTTGGTTTACCTGCAACAGCAACCGAAAACCAAGAGCAAGCAGCCAAGCTCTTGCAAGCCATTCGCACTTATGGATTTGACTGCTCTATTGAGGTATTCGGTCATATCGGTAAAGGTTACGTCTACAACCCAGAGTTTAAGGAAAACATTGACAAGTTTGGTTCTGGAACAGCCCAGTACACGTCAGATGCCATTGCAGCTTACGTTCAGACAAATGCAGAAAAAATAGGCTAGGAAATTCCTAGCCTATTTTTTACTTCAAATCATAAAGCCAGTCGTCACCGTTTTTGTAGTAAAAGAATTTACTGAGATCTTCTTCTAGAAACACACGAAGCATATCAGACATATCATCGGTTGCAAGTTTTAGATGAGAAAGATTTTCAAAGTCCTCCCACCAAACTTTCCCTTCGTCTGAAGACTGGAGTTCACCAGTAAAGTGTTCTGTCTTGTAAAAAAGGACGACATAACGATAATCCTTGTCGTCATACCAGTTTTTGATACCACAGAGTTGGGGTTTGGAAATGATCAGACCAGTTTCTTCTTTCACTTCACGAATGACAGCATCGACAAAGGATTCGCCACGTTCAACATGACCACCAGGAAAAGTAATGCCAGGCCAGTCGGGACTAACTCGGTCTTGGACCAGGACCTTATCTCCGTTTTTAATCATACACATGTTAACAAATTCGACTGCCTCTCTTCTGTTCATTCTTCACAACCTTTAATCTTTAATCATAATGCAGACTTCCCGCCACCCAGCCGGTACAGAGGGCAGAAGTGATGTTAAAGCCACCCGTGTGGGCATTGATATCCATAACTTCGCCTGCAAAGTGGAGGCCAGGTACCAGCTTACTTTCAAGGGTTTTAGGATTGATTTCCTTGAGACTGACTCCACCCTTGGTAACAAAGGACTTTGCAAGGGACATTTTTCCAGTTACAGGAATTTTAAGTTCTTTAATGGACTGGACAAGCTGTTCTCGTTCCTTTTCAGTCAGCTGTTTGACTTTTTCAGGATATCCTTGTACAAAAAATTCGGCCAAGCGTTCTGGTAACAAGGTTTTTAAAGCGTTTTTCAAGGATTTTTCCCGATTTTTTTCTAGAAATGTAACCAAGTTCTTCTCAGAAAGTTGAGGCAAAACATCGAGTGAGAGAACCTCCCCACCGTTTACAAAGCTAGACATGCGTAGGGCAGCAGGACCTGACAAACCAAAGTGGGTAAAGAGTAAATCATGAGTGATGACATGCTTACCATAACTTAGGGTCACATCGTCCAGAGAAATCCCTTGTAAGGCTTTATGTGGAAAATCTGTTAATAAAGGACTTTCAGCAGCCTCAAGATCTGTGATGGTATGCTTAAAATGGCGAGCAATCTCGTGACCAAAACCAGTCGAACCAGTCGAAGGATAAGACTTACCACCTGTTGTGACAATGAGTTTCTCACAAGTGAAGGTTTGATCCGCTGACTTAAGGACAAACTGGTCATCTACTTTTTTAACAGAAACGATTTCTATTTGAGTAGCAACTTGACCACCTAGTTCGGTGATTTTCTTTTCCAAAGCTTCGATAATAGTCCGAGACTTGTCACTGGCTGGAAAGACGCGTCCGTGGTCTTCGACCTTAAGTTTAACACCATTTTCTGTAAAAAAGTTGATGATGTCATGATTATCGAACTGGGAGAAAACACTGTAAAGAAAGCGTCCGTTTCCAGGAATTCCAGCTAGCAGGTTGTCTAAGCTACCATTGTTGGTCACATTGCAACGTCCCCCACCAGTCCCAGCTAATTTTTTTCCAAGTTTCCGATTTTTTTCGATGAGGAGGGTTTTCTGTCCATAAAAGCTACTGGAAATCGTAGCCATCATACCAGCAGGTCCCCCACCGATGACAATAGTATCAAAATGTTTCATAGCTCTATTGTACCACAAAAAAACAAGAGATGATGGTCACCTCTTGTCAAGAATGCAATTAATCAATTTCATAGCCCATCAGCAAACCGCCCTCTTCTGCATAGAAACTGCAGAGACCAGAGGTTGGTAGAATTTTAATATCCGCTTGTGGGAAGGTTTCACGGATTCGCTCTGAGAGCTGTTGACAACATTTTTCGTTATTGCGTTGGGCCATGACAATACGGCCACCAGCATATCCAGCTTTTACTAACTCATCATAGGCAGCTTGAACTGATTTCTTTGATCCCCTTGCTTTTTGTAGCAATTCGAGAGTTCCAGTTTCACTAGCTTTTCCGACCATACGAATGTTGAGAAGGCCAACGACCGTACCGATAAGCTTGCTCAAACGGCCGTTCTTCACCAAGTTATCGACTTTGGCTAGGACAAAGAGCAACTTAGTTTTTTCTTGATAGGCAGTGATAGCTTCAACCACTTCTTCAAAAGACAAGCCCTGGTCAATCAAGTCATTCAATTTTTCTACGAGTAGGTCAACTTCACCACCAGCAGATAAACTATCAATCACATGAATCTTAGTGTCAGGATGGTCTTCCAGATAAATATTCTTTGCTAGTTGAGCACTATTGTGACTGCCAGAAAGGGTACCTGTGATGGTTACTAGGAAAATGTTTTTGGCACCTTCAAATGCTCGCAAATAGTCATCTGGGCTTGGACAAGCCGATTTTGAAGCTTCTGCAGTTGCATACATGGTTTCCATCATTTGGTCAATATCGAGACTGGCGTCATCAACAAAGACCTGATCAGCTACTTGAATGGTTAAGGGGACACTTACAAAGGTTGTGTTAATAGCTGGTGTTGGCAGTTGACGATAATCACAACCAGAGTCAGCAATAATCTTCCAAGTCATAGAAATTCTCCATCTTTGTCAGTTATACATTGACAAAGGTTCTGTCTTTTTTTACAATTATATCATGAAAACCCTTGAAACAAAAGCATCATCCGTCTGTTGTGACAAGTAGAAAGAAAATGTTATGTCTGAACGTAGAATCTCTGAAAAGTCTCTTGAAAATCTCAGAAAATCAAACCAAGAATCCAATTTATTAACCAGAGAAGCCATTGAAACAGCCCTCTTGCAACTCTTGGAAAAAAAGGAACTGACCAAGATTAGTATTTCTGAATTGGTCAAACGTGCAGGTGTTTCGCGTGCGGCCTTTTATCGCAATTATGACTCCAAAGAGGAAATTTTAGAGAGCGTCTTTAAACGAACTGTCCACAATATTATGGAACAGCTGCATCATTACGATTTAAAGACAGACCTTTATTTGGTTTGGGTTCACCTTTTCCGGGAGGCCAGAAAGGAAGCTAGAGTAATTCAATTGGCCTTGGATTACCATCTGGAAAAAATCTTTGTCCAAGCCATGCAGGAATTTCTAGAAAAATACCATGGGAAATCAAAAGGTGTCAGCTCTTATCTTCATTCCTTCTGGAGCTCAGCCATCGTCTCTGTCCTTCTAAAATGGATCAAGGATGGCATGAAGGTACCAGCTGAAAAGATTGCAGATTTAGGTTTACCATTTTTTAAAAAATAGAGAAAAAGGAGAAAAGAGATGACTGAAAAAAGACTGGCATGGGATGAGTATTTTGCAGCCCAAGCCCTACTAATTGCGAATCGTTCCACTTGTAAACGTGCTAAAGTGGGCGCGATTCTGGTAAAAGATAATAAGGTTATTTCCACTGGTTACAATGGTTCGGTGTCAGGGACTGAGCATTGTATTGATCACGAATGTTTGGTCATTGAAGGCCACTGTGTTCGCACCCTTCACGCTGAGGTCAATGCTATCCTTCAAGGTGCTGAGCGTGGTGTTCCCAAAGGATTTACAGCCTATGTAACCCATTTTCCTTGTCTCAACTGTACAAAACAATTGCTTCAGGTCGGCTGCAAGCGCGTGGTTTATATCAACCAGTACCGAATGAACGACTACGCCCAATACCTTTATCAAGAAAAAGGGACAGAATTGACCCATTTACCACTTGAGACAGTACAGACAGCTCTTAAAGAGGCTGATCTAATGTAAAAATTATCAAAAATAAATGGTTTAGAAAGATTTTTAAACCGTATTTTGGTATAATAAGAAGAATAAATTGAAAGAAGGAATTCCAAAAATGGGAAAAATTGAAGTTATTAATCACCCACTGATTCAACACAAATTGTCAATTTTGCGTCGTACAGATACTTCTACAAAAGCTTTTCGTGAGCTAGTAGATGAGATTGCAATGTTGATGGGGTATGAAGTACTTCGTGATCTTCCACTAGAAGATGTGGAAATCGAAACACCAATTACAAAAACAGTTCAAAAACAATTGGCAGGTAAGAAATTGGCCATCGTCCCAATCTTGCGTGCAGGTATCGGGATGGTTGATGGTCTCTTGAGCTTGGTTCCAGCTGCTAAAGTTGGCCACATCGGTATGTACCGTGATGAAGAAACACTTCAACCAGTTGAATACTTGGTGAAATTGCCTGAGGACATTGACCAACGTCAAATTTTTGTAGTAGACCCAATGTTGGCAACAGGTGGCTCAGCAATCTTGGCTGTTGATTCTCTTAAAAAACGTGGCGCATCAAATATCAAATTTGTCTGCCTTGTATCTGCTCCAGAGGGTGTAAAAGTCCTTCAAGAAGCTCATCCAGATGTAGAAATCTTTACAGCAGCCTTGGATGAACGTTTGAACGAACACGGTTATATCGTTCCAGGTCTTGGAGATGCTGGAGACCGCTTGTTCGGTACAAAATAAGATCGAAAAGAAGAATGACTTGGAAAAGTATTTCTAGTCACGAAAGGAGGTTGGGTTTTTGTTTCTGTCTAATGAAAGCAGAGCAAAAATTTGACCTTTTTTGACCAAGATATTATAATAGTCTTATCTTCAGTCATTTGACCAACAAAATTAAAACTCAAAAGGAGAAATGAATGATTCCTGTAGTTATTGAACAAACAAGCCGTGGAGAACGTTCTTACGATATTTACTCACGCCTTCTCAAAGACCGCATCATTATGCTGACAGGTCCGGTTGAAGACAATATGGCTAACTCTGTTATTGCCCAATTGCTTTTCTTGGATGCCCAAGATAGTACGAAAGATATTTACCTTTATGTCAATACACCAGGTGGTTCTGTTTCAGCTGGTTTGGCAATCGTAGATACCATGAACTTTATCAAGGCAGATGTCCAAACCATTGTTATGGGAATGGCTGCATCTATGGGGACTGTCATCGCATCAAGTGGAGCAAAAGGCAAACGTTTCATGCTTCCAAATGCTGAATACATGATTCACCAACCAATGGGCGGTACAGGTGGTGGTACCCAACAAACTGATATGGCTATCGCTGCAGAACACTTGCTCAAAACTCGTAATACCTTGGAAAAAATCTTGGCTGAAAATTCAGGTCAGTCAATGGAAAAAGTCCATGCAGATGCAGAACGTGATAACTGGATGAGCGCCCAGGAAACACTTGAATATGGCTTTATTGATGAAATTATGGCCAACAATTCATTGAACTAATGATGATAGAAGGCAAACTCGACTGGGTTTGCTTTTTTTGGTATAATAGGGAGAGATTTCTTAGAAAGAGGATTTATCATGTTTGAAAAAGTCAATCGCTCTGGCTTGATTATCTATCTTTACTATAATCGTGATGCCAAAAAACTGCAGGATTATGGAGATATTACCTATCATTCCAAGAAACATCGTTACTTACAACTCTATGTTCCAACTCAAGAAGTGGAGCAATTGGTCGGACGCTTGAGCAAGGAAAAATTTATTAAAAAAGTTAGGGTTTGTCATATCCAAGAGTTGGAAACACCCTTTGTGGGCAATCTTTATCGATAGGAAAACGTTATCATCGAAAAAGTTCAAGGAAAACATTGACAATTTTCTGATAATTCGGTATATTCTTAACAGACTATTTAAGAAATAAGGAGACAAAAAGATGAAGAAAAAATTTGCCCTATCGTTTGTGGCGCTTGCAAGTGTAGCACTTCTTGCAGCCTGTGGAGAAGTGAAGTCTGGAGCAGTCAACACTGCTGGTAACTCAGTAGAGGAAAAGACAATTAAAATCGGGTTTAACTTTGAAGAATCAGGTTCTTTAGCTGCATACGGAACAGCTGAACAAAAAGGTGCCCAATTGGCTGTTGATGAAATCAATGCCGCAGGTGGTATCGATGGAAAACAAATCGAAGTAATCGATAAAGATAATAAGTCTGAAACAGCTGAGGCTGCTTCAGTTACAACTAACCTTGTAACCCAATCTAAAGTATCAGCAGTCGTAGGACCTGCGACATCTGGTGCGACTGCAGCTGCGGTAGCGAACGCTACAAAAGCAGGTGTTCCATTGATCTCACCAAGTGCGACTCAAGATGGATTGACTAAAGGTCAAGATTACCTCTTTATTGGAACTTTCCAAGATAGCTTCCAAGGAAAAATTATCTCAAACTATGTTTCTGAAAAATTAAATGCTAAGAAAGTTGTTCTTTACACTGACAATGCCAGTGACTATGCTAAAGGGATTGCCAAATCTTTCCGCGAGTCATACAAGGGTGAAATCGTTGCAGATGAAACTTTCGTAGCAGGTGACACAGACTTCCAAGCAGCCCTTACAAAAATGAAAGGGAAAGACTTTGATGCTATCGTTGTTCCTGGTTACTATAATGAGGCTGGTAAGATTGTAAACCAAGCGCGTGGCATGGGAATTGACAAACCAATCGTTGGTGGTGATGGATTCAACGGTGAGGAGTTTGTACAACAAGCAACTGCTGAAAAAGCATCAAACATCTACTTTATCTCAGGCTTCTCAACTACTGTAGAAGTTTCAGCTAAAGCTAAAGCCTTCCTTGACGCTTACCGTGCTAAGTACAATGAAGAGCCTTCAACATTTGCAGCCTTGGCTTATGATTCAGTTCACCTTGTAGCAAACGCAGCAAAAGGTGCTAAAAATTCAGGTGAAATCAAGGATAACCTTGCTAAAACAAAAGATTTTGAAGGTGTAACTGGTCAAACAAGCTTCGATGCAGACCACAACACAGTCAAAACTGCTTACATGATGACCATGAACAATGGTAAAGTTGAAGCAGCAGAAGTTGTAAAACCATAATAGAAAAATGTTGAAATAGGGAATGAGCCTTTGACTCACTCCCTGTTTCGATATTTAATACTCTTCGAAAATCTCTTCAAACTGCGTCAACGTCGCCTTGGATTATATATGTGACTGACTTCGTCAGTCTTATCTACAACCTCAAAGCAGTGCTTTGAGCAACCTGCGGCTAGTTTCCTAGTTTGCTCTTTGATTTTCATTGAGTATAAGAACCTATCAAAAAGTGAGGGAAACCCCTCGGAATTATAAATAGAAAGAGTGAATCTTATGCTCCAACAACTCGTAAATGGTTTGATTCTAGGTAGTGTTTACGCGCTGTTAGCCCTAGGATATACCATGGTTTACGGAATTATCAAGCTCATCAACTTCGCCCATGGTGATATTTATATGATGGGAGCCTTTATCGGTTATTTCTTGATCAATTCTTTCCAAATGAATTTCTTTGTAGCGCTTATTGTAGCTATGCTAGCGACAGCTATTCTTGGTGTCGTGATTGAGTTTCTTGCTTACCGACCTTTGCGCCACTCTACTCGTATTGCTGTTTTGATTACGGCTATTGGGGTTTCTTTCCTATTGGAGTATGGAATGGTCTATCTGGTTGGTGCCAATACCCGTGCCTTCCCTCAAGCGATTCAAACAGTTCGATATGATTTGGGACCAATTAGCTTAACAAATGTGCAGTTAATGATTTTGGGCATTTCCTTGATTTTGATGATTTTGTTACAAGTCATTGTCCAAAAGACTAAGATGGGGAAAGCCATGCGTGCAGTATCAGTAGATAGCGACGCGGCGCAATTGATGGGGATCAATGTAAACCGTACGATTAGCTTTACCTTCGCTTTGGGTTCTGCTCTTGCGGGTGCGGCTGGTGTTCTGATTGCTCTTTATTATAACTCTCTTGAGCCTTTGATGGGGGTTACTCCAGGTCTTAAATCTTTCGTTGCCGCAGTACTTGGTGGTATCGGAATTATTCCTGGTGCTGCTCTTGGTGGCTTTGTGATTGGTCTATTGGAAACCTTTGCGACAGCCTTTGGGATGTCAGATTTCCGTGATGCCATTGTTTATGGAATCTTGTTGTTGATCTTGATTGTCCGCCCAGCTGGTATCCTTGGTAAGAATGTGAAAGAGAAGGTGTAAACGATGAAGGAAAATTTAAAAGTTAATATTCTATGGTTACTCCTTTTGTTAGCTGGCTATAGCTTGATTAGTGTACTGGTTTCAGTCGGAGTACTTAATCTATTCTATGTACAGATTTTACAACAAATTGGAATTAATATTATTTTGGCTGTTGGTCTCAACTTAATCGTTGGTTTTTCAGGACAATTTTCACTTGGTCATGCTGGTTTCATGGCGATTGGTGCCTATGCAGCAGCTATTATTGGTTCTAAATCACCAACCTACGGTGCCTTCTTTGGAGCTATGCTTGTAGGGGCTTTGCTTTCAGGAGCAGTTGCCTTACTTGTCGGCATTCCAACCTTGCGCTTGAAGGGGGACTATCTTGCGGTAGCAACTCTAGGTGTTTCTGAAATTATCCGTATCTTTATCATCAATGGTGGAAGCCTTACAAATGGTGCGGCAGGTATCTTAGGGATTCCTAACTTTACAACTTGGCAAATGGTTTACTTCTTTGTCGTGATTACAACCATTGCAACCTTGAACTTCTTGCGTAGCCCAATTGGCCGTTCAACCCTCTCTGTTCGTGAAGATGAAATCGCTGCTGAGTCAGTTGGGGTTAATACGACTAAAATTAAAATCATCGCTTTTGTCTTTGGTGCCATTACTGCAAGTATTGCTGGGTCACTTCAGGCAGGATTTATCGGGTCTGTTGTACCGAAAGATTACACCTTCATCAACTCAATCAACGTTTTGATTATTGTTGTATTTGGTGGACTCGGTTCCATTACAGGTGCGATTGTTTCGGCTATTGTTCTGGGAATTTTGAATATGCTTCTCCAAGATGTTGCTAGTGTGCGTATGATTATTTACGCTTTGGCCTTGGTATTGGTAATGATTTTCAGACCAGGTGGACTCTTTGGAACGTGGGAACTGAGCCTATCACGTTTCTTTAAAAAATCTAAGAAGGAGGAACAAAACTAATGGCATTACTTGAAGTAAAACAGTTAACCAAACATTTTGGTGGTCTAACAGCTGTTGGAGATGTGACTCTTGAATTGAACGAAGGGGAACTGGTTGGATTAATCGGTCCAAACGGAGCTGGGAAAACCACCCTTTTCAACCTTTTGACCGGTGTTTATGAACCAAGCGAGGGAACAGTAACCCTAGATGGTCACCTTTTGAATGGGAAATCACCTTATAAGATTGCCTCTTTGGGACTTGGACGTACTTTCCAAAATATCCGTCTTTTTAAAGATTTAACAGTTTTAGACAATGTTTTGATTGCTTTTGGAAACCATCACAAACAGCATGTTTTTACTAGTTTCTTACGCTTACCAGCTTTTTACAAGAGTGAAAAAGAATTAAAGGCTAAAGCTTTGGAATTGTTGAAAATCTTTGATTTAGATGGTGATGCAGAGACTCTTGCTAAAAATCTTTCCTACGGACAACAACGTCGTTTGGAAATTGTTCGTGCCCTTGCTACGGAACCTAAAATTCTCTTCTTAGATGAACCAGCAGCAGGTATGAACCCACAGGAAACAGCCGAATTGACTGAGTTAATTCGTCGTATCAAAGATGAGTTTAAGATTACAATCATGTTGATTGAACACGATATGAATCTGGTCATGGAAGTAACAGAACGTATCTACGTACTTGACTATGGCCGTTTAATCGCTCAAGGAACTCCAGACGAAATTAAGACCAATAAACGCGTTATCGAAGCTTATCTAGGAGGTGAAGCCTAATGTCTATGTTAAAAGTTGAAAATCTTTCTGTGCATTACGGTATGATCCAAGCAGTTCGTGATGTAAGCTTTGAAGTTAATGAAGGAGAAGTTGTTTCCCTTATCGGTGCCAACGGTGCAGGTAAGACAACTATTCTTCGCACCTTGTCAGGTTTGGTTCGACCAAGTTCAGGAAAGATTGAATTTTTAGGTCAAGAAATCCAAAAAATGCCAGCTCAGAAAATCGTGGCAAGTGGTCTTTCACAAGTTCCAGAAGGACGCCACGTCTTTCCTGGCTTGACTGTTATGGAAAATCTTGAAATGGGAGCTTTCTTAAAGAAAAATCGTGAAGAAAATCAAGCTAACTTGAAGAAGGTTTTCTCACGCTTTCCTCGTCTTGAAGAACGGAAGAACCAAGATGCAGCCACTCTTTCAGGGGGGGAACAACAAATGCTTGCCATGGGACGCGCCCTCATGTCAACACCAAAACTTCTTCTTTTAGATGAACCATCAATGGGACTTGCCCCAATCTTTATCCAAGAAATTTTTGATATCATTCAAGATATTCAGAAGCAAGGAACAACGGTCCTCTTGATTGAACAAAATGCCAATAAAGCACTTGCAATCTCTGACCGAGGATATGTACTGGAAACAGGGAAAATCGTCCTATCAGGAACAGGAAAAGAACTCGCTTCATCAGAAGAAGTCAGAAAAGCATATCTAGGTGGCTAAAACAATCCAGTGGATTGTTTTAGTCGGCAGATGGAGATTACGAAGTAATCATCAATATAGTCCGGGGGACCTTTTTAGTCGGTAGATTGAGATTGCAAACAAATCTGCATCTACATTGAAAGCTTAATTTCTAATAATTGAAAAAATCGAATGAAAAATTTCTTACCTTCATTCACAGAGCTCGATTTCAGAGCTCTTTTTGCTAGCTTATTCATACTTTTCTGAATTTCGAAAAAGAAATGTAAGCGTTTGATAGATTTACAAAAAGATTGTATAATAGGGATAAGAATAGAAAAGGAGAAGTCTCATGGCAGTTAAAGATTTTATGACCCGCAAGGTAGTTTATATTAGTCCAGATACAACAGTATCTCATGCAGCAGATTTGATGAGAGAGCAAGGTTTGCACCGTCTGCCTGTTATCGAAAATGATCAATTAGTTGGTTTGGTGACTGAGGGAACCATTGCACAAGCAAGTCCATCTAAAGCAACAAGTCTTTCTATCTATGAGATGAATTATCTTCTGAATAAGACAAAAGTAAAAGATGTCATGATTCGCGATGTTGTCACTGTCTCAGGCTATGCTAGTCTAGAAGATGCAACTTATCTGATGTTGAAAAATAAGATTGGTATTCTCCCTGTCGTAGATAACCATCAAGTATACGGAGTTATTACTGACCGTGACGTTTTCCAAGCTTTTCTTGAAATTGCAGGTTATGGCGAAGAAGGGATTCGTGTACGCTTTGTTACAGAAGATGAAGTTGGTGTTCTTGGAAAAATTGTTTCTTTGATTGTAGAAGAAAATTTGAATATCTCCCATACAGTCAATATTCCGCGTAAGGATGGTAAGGTCATTATCGAAGTGCAAATCGATGGATCAATTGATTTACCAGCCTTGAAAGAAAAATTTGAAGCAAATGGTATTCAAGTGGAAGAAATCGCTCGCACTTCAGCAAAAGTCTTGTAAGAAGGGAAGCCCAAAGGCTTCTTTTTTCATGAAAAGGGGATTAGAGAAAAAGATGGAAAGAAATGATAAAATATGCTATAATGAAATAATGTAAAAAAGGAGTATTTATGGACATTTCAGTAATTCGTCAGAAAATTGACGCAAATCGTGAAAAATTAGCTTCTTTCAGGGGGTCTCTTTGACCTCGAAGGGCTAGAGGAAGAGATTGCCATCTTGGAAAACAAGATGACAGAACCTGATTTTTGGAACGATAATATTGCGGCCCAAAAAACGTCGCAAGAATTAAATGAATTAAAAAACACTTACAATACCTTCCATAAGATGGAAGAGTTGCAGGATGAAGTCGAAATTTTATTGGATTTTTTGGCTGAAGACGAGTCAGTGCATGATGAACTGGTAGCGCAGTTAGCCGAACTTGATAAGATAATGACCAGCTACGAGATGACTCTACTCTTGTCAGAACCTTATGACCACAACAATGCCATCTTGGAAATCCATCCAGGTTCTGGTGGTACTGAGGCGCAGGACTGGGGTGATATGTTGCTTCGTATGTATACTCGTTATGGTAATGCTAAAGGCTTTAAAGTGGAAGTGTTGGATTACCAAGCAGGTGATGAGGCTGGTATTAAGTCGGTAACTTTATCATTTGAAGGGCCTAATGCCTATGGTCTCCTCAAGTCAGAAATGGGTGTTCACCGCTTAGTGCGAATCTCACCATTTGACTCTGCCAAACGTCGCCATACCTCTTTCACATCTGTAGAAGTGATGCCAGAATTGGATGATACTATTGAAGTGGAAATCCGTGAAGATGATATCAAGATGGATACCTTCCGTTCAGGTGGTGCCGGTGGACAAAACGTCAATAAGGTTTCAACAGGTGTACGTTTAACCCACATTCCAACTGGAATTGTTGTCCAATCAACAGTGGATCGTACCCAGTATGGAAATAGAGATCGTGCCATGAAGATGTTGCAGGCTAAGCTCTATCAAATGGAGCAAGAGAAGAAGGCTGCAGAGGTAGATTCTCTCAAAGGTGAGAAAAAGGAGATCACTTGGGGAAGCCAAATCCGTTCTTATGTCTTCACGCCTTATACTATGGTAAAAGATCACCGAACTAGCTTTGAGGTTGCTCAGGTAGATAAGGTTATGGATGGGGACCTAGATGGTTTTATCGATGCTTATCTCAAGTGGCGAATTAGCTAAGATAGAAAGGAACTCACATGTCAATTATTGAAATGAGAGATGTCGTTAAAAAATACGACAACGGAACGACTGCTCTACGCGGTGTTTCGGTCAGCGTTCAACCGGGGGAATTTGCTTACATCGTAGGACCTTCAGGAGCAGGGAAGTCAACTTTTATTCGTTCTCTGTATCGTGAAGTAAAAATCGATAAAGGAAGCCTATCAGTTGCTGGTTTTAATCTGGTTAAGATCAAAAAGAAAGATGTCCCGCTTCTACGTCGTAGTGTTGGGGTTGTCTTCCAGGATTATAAATTGTTACCAAAGAAAACTGTCTATGAAAATATTGCTTACGCTATGGAAGTAATCGGGGAAAATCGCCGTAATATCAAAAGACGAGTGATGGAAGTTTTGGACTTGGTTGGATTGAAGCATAAGGTTCGTTCTTTCCCAAATGAACTCTCAGGTGGGGAGCAACAGCGGATTGCGATTGCGCGTGCAATTGTAAATAATCCCAAAGTATTGATAGCTGATGAGCCAACAGGAAATCTGGATCCGGATAATTCATGGGAAATTATGAATCTCTTGGAACGGATTAACCTACAAGGAACAACTATTTTGATGGCGACTCATAATAGCCAGATTGTAAATACCTTGCGCCACCGTGTCATTGCCATTGAAAATGGCCGTGTCGTTCGTGACGAATCAAAAGGAGAGTATGGATACGATGATTAGTAGATTTTTTCGCCATTTATTTGAAGCCTTAAAAAGTTTGAAACGAAATGGTTGGATGACAGTAGCTGCTGTCAGTTCAGTCATGATTACTTTGACCTTGGTGGCAATATTTGCATCTGTTATTTTCAATACAGCGAAACTAGCTACAGATATTGAAAATAATGTCCGTGTAGTAGTTTATATCCGAAAGGATGTGGAAGATAATAGTCAGACAATTGAAAAAGAAGGTCAAACTGTTACAAATAATGACTACCACAAGGTATATGATTCTTTGAAGAACATGTCTACGGTTAAAAGTGTTACCTTTTCAAGTAAAGAAGAACAATATGAAAAATTAACCGAGATAATGGGAGATAACTGGAAAATCTTTGAAGGAGATGCCAATCCTCTCTATGATGCCTATATTGTAGAGGCAAACACTCCAAATGATGTAAAAACTATAGCCGAAGATGCTAAAAAAATTGAAGGTGTCTCTGAGGTTCAAGATGGTGGTGCCAATACAGAAAGACTCTTCAAGTTAGCTTCATTTATCCGTGTTTGGGGACTAGGGATTGCCGCTTTGTTAATTTTTATCGCAGTTTTCTTGATTTCAAATACCATTCGTATTACCATTATTTCCCGCAGTCGCGAAATTCAAATCATGCGCTTGGTCGGAGCTAAAAACAGTTATATCCGTGGACCGTTCTTGTTAGAAGGAGCCTTTATCGGTTTATTGGGAGCTATCGCACCATCTGTTTTGGTCTTTATTGTTTATCAAATTGTTTACCAATCTGTCAACAAATCGTTGGTAGGGCAAAATCTATCCATGATTAGTCCAGATTTATTTAGTCCGTTGATGATTGCCCTACTATTTGTGATTGGGGTTTTCATTGGTTCATTGGGATCAGGAATATCCATGCGCCGATTCTTGAAGATTTAGGTAAAATAGCTGCTTTTATGAGGAGATTGTAAAATCTCCTTTTTTGCTACAAGAGTTTTTGAAAAGAGATGCGTAGAAGAAAAGAGCTTCCAAAGAAGTCCCCCAGAGAAGACTTCTTGATGGCTAATTTGAACTTGAAATTTGGCGCACTAGAAATTTTTTAGAAAAAAGTGTAATTTTTTTATAAAAGCCTTTACAAAAAAAATTAAAGTGGTATAATTAAATCATAGAAAGTGCAAACGTTTTCGTAAAACGTTTGCCTAAATAAAAATAAAGGAGATTTGAATGATGAAAGATACATTCAAAAATGTCTTGTCTTTCGAATTTTGGCAAAAATTCGGTAAGGCTTTGATGGTAGTTATCGCGGTTATGCCGGCTGCTGGTTTGATGATTTCAATCGGTAAGTCTATCGTGATGATTAACCCAACCTTTGCACCACTTGTCATCACAGGTGGAATTCTTGAGCAAATCGGTTGGGGGGTTATCGGTAACCTTCACATTTTGTTTGCCCTAGCCATTGGAGGAAGCTGGGCTAAAGAACGTGCTGGTGGTGCTTTCGCCGCTGGTCTTGCCTTCATCTTGATTAACCGTATCACTGGTACAATCTTTGGTGTATCAGGCGATATGTTGAAAAATCCAGATGCTATGGTAACTACTTTCTTTGGTGGTTCAATCAAAGTTGCTGATTACTTTATCAGTGTTCTTGAAGCTCCAGCCTTGAACATGGGGGTATTCGTAGGGATTATCTCAGGTTTTGTAGGGGCAACTGCTTACAACAAATACTACAACTTCCGTAAACTTCCTGATGCACTTTCATTCTTCAACGGGAAACGTTTCGTACCATTTGTAGTTATTCTTCGTTCAGCAATCGCTGCAATTCTACTTGCTGCTTTCTGGCCAGTAGTTCAAACAGGTATCAATAATTTCGGTATCTGGATTGCCAACTCACAAGAAACTGCTCCAATTCTTGCACCATTCTTGTATGGTACTTTGGAACGTTTGCTCTTGCCATTTGGTCTTCACCACATGTTGACTATCCCAATGAACTACACAGCTCTTGGTGGTACTTATGACATTTTAACTGGTGCAGCTAAAGGTACTCAAGTATTCGGTCAAGACCCACTATGGCTTGCATGGGTAACAGACCTTGTAAACCTTAAAGGTACTGATGCTAGTCAATACCAACACTTGTTAGATACAGTACATCCAGCTCGTTTCAAAGTTGGACAAATGATCGGTTCATTCGGTATCTTGATGGGTGTGATTGTTGCTATCTACCGTAATGTTGATGCTGACAAGAAACATAAATACAAAGGTATGATGATTGCAACAGCTCTTGCAACATTCTTGACAGGGGTTACTGAACCAATCGAATACATGTTCATGTTCATCGCAACACCTATGTATCTTGTTTACTCACTTGTTCAAGGTGCTGCCTTCGCTATGGCTGACGTCGTAAACCTACGTATGCACTCATTCGGTTCAATCGAGTTCTTGACTCGTACACCTATTGCAATCAGTGCTGGTATTGGTATGGATATCGTTAACTTCGTTTGGGTAACTGTTCTCTTTGCTGTAATCATGTACTTTATCGCAAACTTCATGATTCAAAAATTCAACTACGCAACTCCAGGGCGCAACGGAAACTACGAAACTGCTGAAGGTTCAGAAGAAACCAGCAGCGAAGTGAAAGTTGCAGCAGGCTCTCAAGCTGTAAACATTATCAACCTTCTTGGTGGACGTGTAAACATCGTTGATGTTGATGCATGTATGACTCGTCTTCGTGTAACTGTTAAAGATGCAGATAAAGTAGGAAATGCAGAGCAATGGAAAGCAGAAGGAGCTATGGGTCTTGTGATGAAAGGACAAGGGGTTCAAGCTATCTACGGTCCAAAAGCTGACATTTTGAAATCTGATATCCAAGATATCCTTGATTCAGGTGAAATCATTCCTGAAACTCTTCCAAGCCAAATGACTGAAGTACAACAAAACACTGTTCACTTCAAAGATCTTACTGAGGAAGTTTACTCAGTAGCAGACGGTCAAGTTGTTGCTTTGGAACAAGTAAAGGATCCAGTATTTGCTCAAAAAATGATGGGTGATGGATTTGCAGTAGAACCTGCAAATGGAAACATTGTATCTCCAGTTTCAGGTACTGTATCAAGCATCTTCCCAACAAAACATGCTTTTGGTATTGTGACGGAAGCAGGTCTTGAAGTATTGGTTCACATTGGTTTGGACACAGTAAGTCTTGAAGGTAAACCATTTACAGTTCATGTTGCTGAAGGACAAAAAGTTGCAGCAGGAGATCTCCTTGTTACAGCTGACTTGAATGCTATCCGTGCAGCAGGACGTGAAACTTCAACAGTAGTTGTCTTCACAAATGGTGATGCAATTAAATCAGTTAAATTAGAAAAAACAGGTTCTCTTGCAGCTAAAACAGCAGTTGCTAAAGTAGAATTGTAATATACTTGAGGTTGGAAGCTGTATTCCAACCTCTTATTTTGGGAGAAAAGAATGAAATTTTTAACACTCAATACTCATAGTTGGATGGAGAAAGAAGCAGAGGAAAAATTCCAGATTTTGCTTGAAGATATTCTTGAAAAGGACTATGATTTGATTTGTTTCCAAGAAATTAATCAGGAGATGACCTCGTCAGAGGTGGAGGTTAATGACCTTTATCAAGCTTTGCCAGCAGCTGAGCCTATTCACCAAGATCACTATGTTAGACTCTTGGTTGAAAAGTTATCTGAGCAAGGGAAAAATTACTACTGGACCTGGGCCTATAACCATATCGGCTATGACCGCTACCACGAAGGTGTGGCTATCTTGTCTAAAACACCTATTGAAGCCAGAGAAATTTTGGTTTCAGATGTGGATGATCCAACAGACTATCATACTCGCCGTGTTGCCCTAGCTGAAACTGTAGTCGATGGCAAGGAGCTAGCAGTTGCCAGTGTTCATCTCTCTTGGTGGGATAAAGGTTTTCAAGAAGAATGGGCACGATTTGAGGCTGTCTTGAAAAAATTGAACAAGCCACTTTTACTAGCTGGAGATTTTAACAACCCAGCAGGTCAGGAAGGTTACCAAGCTATTTTAGCTAGTCCATTAGGCTTACAAGACGCATTTGAAGTTGCTCAAGAGAAAAGTGGTAGCTATACTGTTCCGCCTGAAATTGATGGCTGGAAAGGGAACACTGAACCCCTTCGAATCGATTATGTCTTTACTACCAAAGAGTTAGCGGTGGAAAATTTACATGTCGTATTTGATGGTAACAAGAGTCCACAAGTGAGTGATCACTATGGCTTGAATGCTATGTTAAACTGGAAATAATAACTGAAAAGAGGTTGGAACTATAAAATTCCAGCCTTTTCTTACTAGAGAAGCTACTGGAAATAGCCTAAATAAGTGAGACTACTGTAATGGAATAAAATATGGTATAATTGATAAGATAGATAGAATCGAGGATGTTATGTCATTTACGAAATTTCAATTTAAAAACTATATTAGAGAAGCCTTGGAGGAGTTAAAATTTACAACTCCAACAGAGGTGCAAGACAAGTTGATTCCTATTGTTTTGGCAGGTCGTGACCTAGTAGGAGAATCAAAAACAGGTTCAGGTAAGACTCATACTTTCTTGTTACCGATTTTCCAGCAATTAGATGAAGCTAGCGATAGTGTACAAGCAGTGATTACTGCACCGAGTCGTGAGTTGGCTACTCAAATTTACCAAGTAGCGCGTCAGATTTCAGCTCACTCAGATGTCGAAGTTCGTGTGGTTAATTATGTGGGTGGTACGGATAAGGCTCGCCAGATTGAGAAATTGGCAAGCAATCAGCCTCATATTGTTATTGGAACACCAGGCCGTATCTACGACTTGGTTAAATCTGGTGATTTAGCTATTCATAAAGCCAAGACATTTGTTGTTGATGAAGCGGATATGACCTTGGATATGGGATTCTTGGAAACTGTTGATAAGATTGCTGGCAGTCTTCCAAAAGACTTGCAATTCATGGTCTTCTCAGCGACTATCCCACAAAAACTGCAACCATTCTTGAAAAAATACTTATCCAATCCTGTTATGGAGAAAATTAAGACCAAAACGGTTATTTCTGACACCATTGATAATTGGTTGATTTCGACCAAGGGACATGATAAGAATGCTCAAATTTACCAGTTGACTCAGTTGATGCAGCCGTATTTGGCAATGATTTTTGTTAACACTAAAACGCGTGCTGATGAATTGCATTCATATCTGACTGCTCAAGGCTTGAAGGTTGCAAAAATCCATGGCGATATTGCCCCTCGTGAACGCAAGCGAATCATGAATCAGGTGCAAAATCTGGATTTTGAGTATATTGTCGCAACAGATTTGGCAGCACGTGGGATTGACATTGAAGGTGTCAGCCATGTCATCAATGATGCCATTCCGCAAGACTTATCTTTTTTTGTTCACCGTGTTGGTCGTACTGGACGAAATGGCCTACCAGGTACAGCTATTACCCTTTATCAGCCAAGTGATGACTCGGATATCCGTGAGTTGGAGAAATTGGGAATCAAGTTTAGTCCTAAGATGGTCAAAGACGGGGAATTTCAAGATACCTATGACCGTGATCGTCGTGCCAACCGTGAGAAAAAACAAGATAAACTTGATATCGAAATGATTGGTTTGGTTAAAAAGAAAAAGAAAAAAGTCAAACCGGGTTATAAGAAGAAAATTCAATGGGCGGTTGATGAAAAGCGCCGTAAAACCAAGCGTGCTGAAAATCGCGCTCGCGGTCGTGCAGAGCGTAAAGCTAAACTCCAAACATTTTAATAGAAATTGTTGGAGTATTGAGCTCCAACTTTTTTATTTATGAGAACGAACTATCTAAACCGAAACACTACATTAAAGACTGCAAATTGCGATTAAAAATGGTATAATGATAAAGTTATATAGTCCCGATAAGATGGTAGGTATTTATTACGAAGAGTTTTCCTATCAGTACTTTGTAACTCTATAACAATATTTTTTAAGGGGGGACATTTTTATGTCAGAGCGTAAATTATTCACGTCTGAATCTGTATCTGAGGGGCATCCGGATAAGATTGCAGACCAAATTTCAGATGCGATTTTGGATGCTATTTTAGCAAAGGATCCAGAGGCGCACGTTGCTGCTGAAACAGCTGTATATACTGGTTCTGTCCACGTTTTTGGTGAAATTTCTACAAATGCCTATGTGGATATTAACCGTGTGGTTCGTGATACCATTGCAGAGATTGGTTATACCAATACAGAATATGGATTTTCTGCTGAGACGGTGGGAGTACACCCATCTTTGGTGGAACAATCTCCTGACATCGCTCAAGGTGTTAACGAAGCCTTGGAGGTTCGTGGAAATGCTGATCAAGATCCACTGGACTTGATTGGAGCAGGTGACCAAGGGCTCATGTTTGGATTTGCAGTAGATGAAACAGAAGAGCTCATGCCATTGCCAATTGCACTCAGTCATAAATTGGTTCGTCGTCTGGCAGAACTTCGTAAGTCTGAAGAAATTAGCTATCTCCGTCCAGATGCAAAATCACAAGTTACAGTTGAGTACGATGAAAATGACCGTCCGGTACGTGTAGATACAGTCGTTATTTCTACTCAGCATGATCCAGAGGCCACTAATGAACAAATCCATCAAGATGTGATTAACAAGGTCATCAAAGAAGTTATTCCATCTTCTTATCTTGATGATAAGACAAAATTCTTTATCAATCCGACAGGTCGTTTTGTAATCGGTGGTCCTCAAGGGGACTCAGGTTTGACTGGTCGTAAGATTATTGTAGATACTTATGGTGGCTACTCTCGTCATGGTGGTGGTGCCTTCTCTGGTAAAGATGCGACTAAGGTGGATCGTTCAGCCTCTTATGCGGCTCGCTATATTGCCAAGAATATCGTTGCAGCAGACCTTGCTAAGAAGGCAGAAGTGCAGTTGGCCTATGCTATCGGTGTTGCGCAACCTGTTTCTGTTCGTATCGATACTTTCGGTACAGGAACAGTAGCTGAAAGTCAACTTGAAAAAGCGGCTCGTCAAATCTTTGACCTTCGCCCTGCAGGGATTATCCAAATGCTGGACCTTAAGCGTCCAATTTACCGTCAAACATCGGCTTACGGTCACATGGGACGTACAGATATTGATCTTCCATGGGAACGTTTGGATAAGGTAGATGCTTTGAAAGAAGCAGTAAAATAAGATTTTAAGAGGGGAACGTCCTCTCTTTTTTATAGTTTTTAACTATACTGGGATACTGTTCTGAAAATCCATTTTGAGAAAGTAGAGATTTACATGTATAGTAGATTGAAACTAGAATAGTACACCTCAACTTCTAAAACATTGTTAGAAATCGATTTGACTGTCCTGATCGATTTCTCCTGTTCTTGTTTCATTTTACTATATTTCTTTAAAAATGATAAAGGTTGAGATTTCTCCTCGTAATAGATAATCATGGGGATATTTCAAGCCAAAGTTTTATTCGTTATCACTTGACTATTGCAAGGTTTTCTAGAGCAACAGAGTCATGGAATGGACTCATGGTTGAGATTTCTCCTTGTTGCTTGGACTTCATTCAAAAGTCTGTTACCCAAGCCTTGTTCAAACTTCCAATACACTAGCTGTTTCCATAGCATGACTTCTGTACTAGACTTTCTTTTCCGAATAAATAGATAGAACCACAGAATCTAGTAAACCTAGAATTAAAATTATGGTATAATATTAGCAATAAAAGAAATCTGGAGGATTAGAATCATGGTATCAACGAAAACACAAATTGCTGGTTTTGAGTTTGACAATTGCTTGATGAATGCAGCAGGTGTGGCTTGTATGACGACAGAGGAGTTAGAAGAGGTCAAAAACTCAGCGGCAGGAACCTTTGTTACTAAGACAGCGACCTTGGACTTCCGTCAGGGGAATCCTGAGCCACGCTACCAAGATGTTCCACTTGGTTCCATCAACTCTATGGGCTTGCCAAATAATGGCTTAGACTATTATTTGGATTATCTTTTAGATTTGCAGGAAAAAGAGTCGAACCGAACTTTCTTCTTATCTCTGGTCGGCATGTCTCCAGAGGAAACCCATACTATTTTGAAAAAAGTCCAAGAGAGTGATTTTCGTGGTCTGACTGAGCTAAATCTTTCCTGTCCAAATGTTCCAGGTAAACCTCAGATTGCCTATGATTTTGAGACAACAGACCGGATTTTGGCAGAAGTGTTTGCTTACTTCACCAAACCTCTTGGAATTAAATTGCCACCTTATTTTGATATTGTTCACTTTGATCAAGCGGCAGCTATTTTCAACAAATATCCGCTCAAGTTTGTCAACTGCGTTAACTCTATCGGAAACGGCCTCTATATAGAAGACGAATCTGTCGTTATTCGGCCTAAGAATGGTTTTGGTGGAATTGGTGGAGAATACATCAAACCGACTGCTCTAGCCAATGTTCACGCCTTTTATCAACGTTTAAATCCTCAAATCCAAATTATCGGAACAGGTGGCGTTCTGACTGGTCGAGATGCCTTTGAACACATCCTCTGTGGAGCAAGTATGGTGCAGGTGGGAACGACCCTTCACAAAGAAGGCGTCAGTGCTTTTGACCGCATTACCAATGAACTGAAAGCAATCATGGTGGAAAAAGGCTACGAGAGCTTAGAAGATTTCCGTGGGAAATTGCGCTATATTGACTAAATTAAATCGAAAAATCTGAAGAAAGGAGAGACGATGCTAGCCATTGAAGAAAGTCAGAAGTTGACTTTATCAAATTTACCGAGCCTGAGCCTATTTACAGGGACAGATCAGGGTCAGTTTGAAGTGATGAAGAGTCAAGTGTTGAAACAGATTGGGTATGATTCTGCTGACCTCAACTTTGCCTACTTTGATATGAAAGAAGTAGTTTACAAGGATGTGGAACTGGAGTTGGTCAGCCTTCCTTTCTTTGCGGATGAGAAAATCGTGATATTAGATTATTTTATGGATATCACGACTGCTAAGAAACGCTTTTTGACAGATGATGAGCTTAAGTCATTTGAGGAATACCTTGACAATCCTTCTCCAACAACCAAGTTGATAATCTTTGCAGAAGGAAAGCTGGATAGCAAAAGACGGTTAGTCAAATTACTTAAGCGTGATGCCAAGGTCTTCGATGCAGTAGAAGTAAAAGAACAAGAATTGCGCCAGTATTTCCAAAAGTGGAGTCAGAAACAAGGTCTGCAGTTTACCAATCATTCTTTTGAAAATCTCCTCATCAAGTCGGGGTTTCAATTTAGCGAAATCCAGAAAAATCTTCTCTTTTTACAGTCCTATAAGGCGGATTCTGTTATCGAGGAAGAGGATATTGTTAACGCAATTCCCAAGACCTTGCAGGACAATATTTTTGATTTAACTCAGTTTATTCTGACTAAAAAGATGGATCAGGCGCGCGATTTGGTGAGAGACTTGACCTTGCAAGGGGAAGATGAAATCAAACTGATTGCAGTCATGCTGGGACAATTTCGGACTTTTACTCAGGTGAAGATTTTGGCGGAGTCTGGCCAAACAGAATCGCAGATTGCAAGTAGTTTAGGTAGTTATCTGGGACGTAACCCAAATCCTTATCAAATCAAGTTTGCATTAAGAGATTCGAGAGGACTTTCTTTGAGCTTTCTGAAGCAAGCTATTTCCTATTTGATTGAGACAGACTATCAGATTAAGACAGGTCTTTATGAAAAAGGTTTCCTTTTTGAAAAGGCACTCTTACAGATTGCTAGTCAGGTCAATTGACATTTGTTGAAACTACAACCCGCGTCAGGATTATCTTGTCGTGGGTTTCTTGCTGATTTGCTTATTTTATTAGAAAGTATGTCAGTGATTTCCTTATCTATAAGCAAAAAACTTGAAAAAAGTGAATGTTTGCGTTATCATTTTCATATAGAAAGAAAAAGAGGTATTACAGATGGCTATTATCTTACCAGAACTTCCATATGCATACGACGCTTTGGAACCATACATCGATGCGGAAACAATGCATTTGCACCATGACAAACACCATCAAACTTATGTCAACAATGCCAATGTAGCTTTAGAAAAACACCCTGAAATCGGTGAAGACCTTGAAGCCTTGCTTGCTGATGTAGAATCTATCCCAGCTGATATCCGTCAAGCACTTATCAACAATGGTGGCGGACACTTGAACCACGCTCTTTTCTGGGAATTGATGACTCCCGAGAAAACAGCTCCTTCAGCAGAACTGGCAGCAGCAATCGATGCAACATTTGGTTCATTTGAAGAATTCCAAGCAGCCTTCACTGCAGCAGCAACAACTCGTTTTGGTTCAGGTTGGGCATGGTTGGTTGTCAACAAAGAAGGGAAACTTGAAGTGACTTCAACAGCAAACCAAGACACACCAATCTCAGAAGGTAAAAAACCAATCTTGGGCTTGGACGTTTGGGAACATGCTTACTACGTGAAATACCGCAACGTGCGTCCTGACTATATCAAAGCTTTCTTTTCAGTAATCAACTGGAATAAAGTAGATGAATTGTACGCAGCTGCTAAATAATGATAGTTGGAGGGAAGAATTGTTCTTCTCTTTTTTAGGTTATAAGATTCTGGTCTGACAAAATCGTCAGACTTTTTTCATTTTTATGAGAAACGTGCTAACTGCTAGAAATTATGGTAGAATAAAGTATTAAGTAATCGTGGAAAAAGGATATCTATGCGAAAAGAAATTGCACCTGAATTATACAACTATAACAAGTTTCCTGGTCCGGAGTTCCATTTACACGGGGATAAGGTCGAAACGGAAGGGATAGCTTTTTCCTTGGTTGAAAATATCAAGGATGCCTTTGATGTGACGACTTTTAATCAGCGTTTTTCAGAAGTCTTAACCAAGTTTGATTATATCGTGGGGGACTGGAGCAACGAACAGCTTCGCCTACGAGGTTTTTACAAGGATGACCGAACAGAAGAAAAACTTGAAAAAATCAGTCGTTTACAAGACTACCTTTTAGAGTATTGTAGTTATGGTTGTGCCTATTTTGTCTTAGAAAATGAAGCCCCTAAGCGAGCATCATTTGACAAGAAAATGCGTAAGACGGAAGAAGAAACACCTTCTAGAAAAGGAAAGAAACCGACTCAAACCAAACGAAAGTCGAATGCAGATAAGAAAAATAGACGTCGTCAGAAAGACCAGCATTCTCAGAAAGAGGACAAGGGACAACGTCATTTTGTCATTCGTCAGAAGTGAGTAGAGAATAAGGAGAAGAAATGAAACCCTCAATTCATAGTTTGGCACATCAAACCATGCAGGAATGGGTATTGGAGCAGGGAGAAAAGAAATTCCGTGCAGATCAAATCTGGGAATGGCTCTACCGTAAACGTGTGCAGTCATTTGAAGAAATGACCAACCTTTCCAAGGATTTGATTGCTAAGCTCAATGACCAGTTTGTGGTCAATCCCTTGAAACAACGTATTGTGCAAGAGTCTGCTGATGGTACAGTCAAATATCTCTTTGAATTGCCCGACGGTATGTTAATTGAGACTGTACTCATGCGTCAACACTATGGTTTATCTGTCTGTGTGACCACTCAGGTCGGCTGTAATATCGGTTGTACCTTCTGTGCCTCTGGTTTGATTAAGAAGCAACGTGACCTCAATAACGGTGAAATCGTAGCGCAAATCATGCTGGTTCAGAAATACTTTGCTGAGCGTGGTCAGGATGAACGCGTCAGCCATATCGTTGTCATGGGAATCGGTGAGCCCTTTGATAATTACAACAATGTCTTGAATTTCTTTCGTACTATCAATGATGATAAAGGAACGGCTATCGGTGCTCGTCACATCATGATTTCAACCTCAGGTTTGGCTCATAAAATTCGTGACTTTGCTGATGAAGGGGTTCAGGTCAATCTTGCCGTGTCTCTTCACGCACCCAACAATGAACTTCGTTCAAGTATCATGAAAATTAACCGTGCCTTTCCGATTGAAAAACTCTTTGCTGCTATTGAATACTATATTGAGACAACAAACCGTCGTGTAACCTTTGAATATATCATGCTTAATGAAGTCAACGACGGTGTAGAACAAGCCTTGGAATTGGCTGAATTGCTCAAGAACATCAAGAAATTGTCTTATGTAAACTTGATTCCTTATAACCCAGTTAGTGAGCATGACCAATATAGCCGTAGTCCCAAAGAGCGCGTGTTGGCTTTCTATGATACGCTTAAGAAAAAAGGGGGCAACTGTGTGGTTCGTCAAGAGCATGGTACAGATATTGACGCAGCTTGTGGACAATTGCGCTTTAACACAATGAAACGTGACCGCCAGAAGGCAGTCGCAGCGGTAAATCCTTAATGATGAAGAAGACTTATAATCATATTTTGGTCTGGGGAGTCATTTTCTATAGCATTTGCATTGTCTATTTTTGCTTTACTCCTCAAGAACAATCTACCGTGGGAGTGGGAACTCCAGATATTCAGCATCTTGGACGCCTGGTTTTTCTTTTGACTCCTTTCAATTCTCTCTGGAAACTGGGCGAAGTGAGTGACATTGGACAATTATGTTGGATTTTTTTACAAAATATCCTCAATGTCTTCTTGTTTTTTCCTCTGATTTTCCAACTCCTTTATCTATTTCCAAATTTGCGGAAAACAAAAAAGGTCCTTCTTTTTAGTTTTCTTGTGAGTCTTGGAATCGAGTGTACGCAATTAATCTTGGACTTTTTCTTTGATTTCAATCGCGTCTTTGAGATTGATGATTTGTGGACCAACACTTTGGGTGGCTATCTGGCTTGGCTCCTTTATAAACGATTACATAAAAACAAGATAAGGAATTAAAATGAGTATTTTAGAAGTTAAAAATCTGAGTCACGGTTTTGGTGACCGTGCAATTTTTGAAGATGTGTCCTTCCGTCTCCTCAAGGGAGAACATATCGGCCTGGTCGGTGCCAATGGTGAAGGAAAATCAACCTTTATGAGTATTGTGACTGGTAAAATGCTGCCAGATGAAGGAAAGGTTGAGTGGTCCAAATATGTGACGGCTGGTTACTTGGATCAGCACTCTGTCCTTGCTGAAAGACAGTCGGTGCGTGATGTTCTCCGTACGGCTTTTGATGAGCTTTTCAAAGCTGAAGCTCGTATCAATGACCTCTATATGAAAATGGCTGAAGACGGTGCGGATGTTGATGCTCTCATGGAAGAAGTAGGAGAACTTCAAGACCGTCTGGAGAGTCGTGATTTCTATACCTTGGATGCTAAGATTGACGAAGTAGCGCGTGCTCTTGGTGTTATGGACTTTGGCATGGATACGGATGTAACTTCTTTGTCAGGTGGGCAAAGAACCAAGGTGCTTTTGGCAAAACTTCTCCTTGAAAAGCCTGATATCTTGCTGTTGGACGAGCCGACCAACTACTTGGATGCTGAGCATATTGATTGGCTCAAGCGCTATCTCCAAAACTATGAGAATGCCTTTGTTCTCATTTCGCACGATATTCCATTCCTCAATGACGTTATTAATATTGTCTATCATGTGGAAAATCAACAGCTGACGCGTTACTCTGGTGACTACTACCAGTTCCAAGAAGTTTATTCTATGAAGAAATCTCAGCTAGAGGCAGCCTACGAACGCCAGCAGAAAGAGATTGCAGACCTCAAGGACTTTGTGGCTCGTAATAAAGCCCGTGTTGCAACTCGTAATATGGCTATGTCTCGTCAAAAGAAATTGGATAAGATGGATATTATCGAACTCCAAAGTGAGAAACCAAAACCATCCTTTGATTTCAAACCAGCTCGTACACCAGGGCGCTTTATCTTCCAAGCCAAGAACTTGCAAATTGGTTACGACCGTCCTCTTACTAAGCCTTTAAATCTTACCTTTGAACGCAATCAAAAGATTGCGATTATTGGTGCTAATGGTATTGGAAAAACAACTCTCTTGAAGAGTCTCTTGGGCATTATCTCGCCAATCGCTGGGGAAGTGGAGCGTGGAGATTATTTAGAACTTGGTTATTTTGAGCAGGAAGTAGAAGGCGGTAATCGCCAAACTCCTCTTGAAGCTGTCTGGAATGCCTTTCCTGCCCTTAATCAAGCAGAAGTCCGTGCAGCCCTTGCCCGTTGTGGTTTGACAACCAAACATATTGAAAGCCAGATTCAAGTATTATCAGGGGGAGAGCAAGCCAAGGTTCGTTTCTGTCTCTTGATGAATCGTGAAAACAACGTTTTAGTGCTGGACGAGCCGACCAACCATTTGGATGTGGATGCAAAGGATGAGCTCAAACGCGCTCTCAAAGAATATAGGGGATCTATCCTTATGGTCTGCCACGAGCCAGACTTTTATGAAGGCTGGATAGACCAAATATGGGATTTTAATAATTTAACTTAAGAATGAGAGTAAAAGAAATACAGTACCGAATGTGGATACTGTATTTTTTTGGTTTTTAAGATTTAAAATCGTAGTCTTTCACCACTTCGATGCTGTCGATTGTGATAGCAGTAGTTGGCTTGTCTTTTTCATCTTTTTCGGCCTTAGCAATCTTATCCACAACATCCATACCGTCAATCACTTGACCAAAGACTGGGTGTTTGCCATCTAGACTAGGGTTTCCACCTTCTTTGTAGGCTTCGATAATTTTCTGTGGATACTTGCTTGTAGGGAGTTTAGAAGAGGTATCTGTAGAGCTTTGGTTGATGAAGAATTGGCTGCCATTGGTGTTTGGTTGACCAGTATTAGCCATAGCAAGAGCACCACGGATGTTATACAAATAAGGAGTAATCTCGTTCTTGAAACCAGTTCCTTTGTCTTTAGTCTTATCCTTGTCATGCCAGATGGACTGACCACCTGTACCGTCCCCTTTTGGATCTCCAGTTTGGACCATAAAGCCATCGATGACACGGTGGAAGGTAATACCGTTATAGTAGCCTTCTTTGGCATGAGTGAGGAAATTTTCAACCGCTAGAGGAGCGAGTTTAGGGAAGAGTTTAATGCGAATATCACCTTGGCTTGTGTGGAGAATCACTTCGGCTTCATCTTCAGCAACTTCCTTAGATAGTTGTGGGAAATTGGCGTTTTCGTTTGTTAATGCATCGTTTAACTCCTTGGCAGATTGGGCAGCTACTTTGGAACTTTCTTCAGCAGCAAGACTGGAATCAACATAATCATCACCACGCAGACTGCGTTGGACGCTGCTACACCCAGCTAGGGCTACAGTAGACAGTAAAAGAAGGGTTGCTAGTTTTTTCATTCTGATCCTCTCAAAAGTTCATTTATAACCATTGTACCCTAAAAGGAAGTGGATTTCAAATATTAGTAGTTTACAGAACTGGCTTAGATAATAGTTGGGATTTCATCATCATCTTGAAAATCTTCAACTTCTTCAACTTCTTCCCCAGTAAATGGTTTCTGAAAAGAACTTAGTATAAAACGGGCAATTGGTTCAACAATTAGGAAATTTAGAGGAAGAGCTGCAATAAAGTTTACGAACCAGGCGCTTAGATAGGTATTGGGTGTGATAGCAATGCCATTGTAAAAAAGTCCATAGAAGGACATGAAAGTGACCAGCTAATTCTTCTTCTGAAAAATGCTCATGAAGGGCTTGATCCAGGTCGCAAGATTTCATTTTAGAAAGTCCAGTAACTCCCTTCTTCTTCAGTATATTCTTTTTCATGGTAGTATTTAGATGGTCAAGTGAGTCAAAAGAAGTTTCGACAAGAGCATACCCTTTTTCTACCAGAGTTTTTAGATGTTTAGGGGCATCAATACCATAAGTGTACTCAAAGTATTTTGGAAACCAGATCTTAAGAAAGCTCGTAAAGCTAGCCAGTTCTCTAAACGCTAAGAACTAGCTACAACACAGCATTTACAACACTTCATGGTTCACACCATGGGGTGTTTTTTAATGATTTTAAGCAAAATTCACACTTAATTGAAAGTTATTTAAATTAGATGAAAATTTATTTTTTGAAAAAGTGGGAAAACATTGATTCTAAGCGAATTTTGAATCATATTCGAATGGGAGTTTTTAAAATCATGTTTCAGTGGTAAAAGTACCAAACTGGATTCTCCATAGTAAAATGATATCTCCTGCTAGTGAATCATCTGCTTCTAAGTCCATATTTCGCTTGGGAACGGGCTTGGGACTTAGAAGCCAAGTATCCAACTCTCGTTCAGGCGATATGAAGGGTTTGACTTGGTGTTCTTTATAAAATTTTTCTAAAATAGTATTCACGGATAGCATCTTTCAAACATTTATTTCCTATTCTAACAAATTTCTAAATGCTTTAAGAAATTTATAGTCTGTCAAGTTTTTTTCTTGACACCTGCCAGAAATCTGCTATAATAGAACATGTGCTAAATAGCTCAGCTATTTCACCGAAATAAAAAATTAAAGAAATGAGACTTTAAAAATGGCAGTTAAAATCCGTTTGACTCGTATGGGTTCTAAGAAAAAACCTTTCTACCGTATCAACGTAGCAGATTCACGTTCACCACGTGACGGACGTTTCATCGAAACAGTTGGAACTTACAACCCACTTGTTGCTGAAAACCAAGTAACTTTGAAAGAAGACCGCGTTCTTGCATGGTTGGCTAATGGAGCTCAACCTTCAGACACAGTACGTAACATCCTTTCAAAAGAAGGCGTATTGAAAAAATTCCACGATTCTAAATTCTCAAAATAAGTTTAAAGTAGGTTGACAGATGGATACGATTGAAAATCTCATTATTGCGATTGTGAAACCCTTAATTTCACAACCAGATGCCTTAACTATCAAGATTGAAGATACACCAGAATTTTTGGAATATCATTTGAATCTTGATCAAAGCGATGTGGGTCGTGTAATCGGTCGTAAGGGTCGCACTATTTCTGCGATAAGAACGATTGTCTACTCTGTCCCAACTGAATACAAAAAAGTAAGAATCGTTATTGACGAAAAATAAGAAGGGCGGGACGGATGTCTCGCTTTTTTGTGTGGAATAGAAGATATAGTAAAATGAAATAATAACAGGACAAATCGATCAGGACAGTCAAATCGATTTCTAACAATGTTTTAGAAGTAAAGGTGTACTATTCTAGTTTCAATATACTATAAAAGATTGAACGTTTAGGCAATTCCAAGACTACTTACTCGAACATTAACAGCAGTCTCGGACTGATGAAGGTCTCTTTATGAAGTTAGTGGAGGAAGTCGGAGAAGTAGCCGAGGTTTTGAATAGGCGCTCTGGTCGAAAAGAAGGGATAGGATTCGAACGAGGAACCTGCCATAGAACTGGCTAATATCATTCACTACACCGTCGCTATTGCTGCTATCAAGCATATTGACCTAACTAGAACCATCTTTGAGAAAGACAAAACCGCAGCCGTTAATTACCAACATAAACATGATTTGGAAGGATTCTTGAAGGGAAAGTAGAGATATTGTCCCCTTCCTCCAACTTGAGAAAATCTTTGGAACGTGATAAAATAAAGGATAAGGATTTTTAATAATTCATTATATAGAATGAGTGGATTTCTTTATGAAGAGGTTTGAAGTATCTACAGAAATTGGTAGCCTCTCTGTTACTTATCAAAAGCAAAAGAAAGTGCTAGTTTGTCTAAACGGAGCAGGTTTGCTACCAAGTTATGAAAATTTTTCACTTATACTTGAAAAACCTCCTCCTACAATTGGTTATTTGACAATTGATTTTCCGAACACAGGTAGGAGTCCGATTCATGACCAAGCTGGAAAAAAACTAGATAATCTTGCAGATGCGGTTTATGAAGTACTTGAAGAATTAGGAATTTCTGAATATATACTTTGTGCACATAGTTGGAGTGGAATTTTAGCTTGCAAATTACTCGAGAAACCAATTAAGCGTCAGACTTTAGTAGCAATTGAACCGACAACTAAAAAAGTCATGTTTGCTGATTTTTCAGAAAATCCTTATCCAGAAATGGAAGAGTAGATGAGGCTGATTGACGAGTGTGGTCCTGAACTTTATTTTAAGAACTTAACTCAAGCAACATTTAGTCCTGAAACGAATAAAAAAATCTGGGAATTAATGCAAGAAAAAGGCTTAGAGTTGGAAAATCAAGATCCAGAATTTCAGATATCTGGAGAGATTACTGAGGAAGATTTTGAGAATTTGTCGATAGAATCTCATGTCCCTGTATTTATTTTTTGTCAGACTTATAGAGAAAAAGAGTACAGAGAATCAGAATATTGGACTTCCAATACTAAACTCATTTTAGGAAGGAATCACCATTATTTACAATGGTCAGAATCGGAAAAAATTGCGGCTATTATTCGAGAATTGTCAGAATAAGATGGAAAAAAGGAGATTACAGGAGACAAGATGAACTACTTTAATGTTGGGAAAATCGTTAATACGCAGGGATTACAGGGTGAGATGCGAGTCTTGTCTGTGACGGATTTTGCAGAAGAACGGTTTAAAAAAGGAGCTGAGCTGGCTTTGTTTGATGAAAAAGATCAGTTTGTCCAAACAGTGACCATCGCTAGCCACCGTAAACAGAAGAACTTTGACATTATTAAATTCAAAGATATGTACCATATCAATACTATCGAAAAGTACAAGGGATACAGTCTCAAGGTCGCTGAGGAAGATTTGAATGACCTAGACGATGGTGAATTTTACTATCACGAGATTATCGGTTTGGAAGTCTATGAGGGTGATAGCTTGGTTGGAACCATCAAGGAAATCCTGCAACCAGGTGCTAATGATGTCTGGGTGGTCAAACGAAAAGGCAAACGTGATTTGCTTTTACCTTATATCCCACCAGTGGTTCTCAATGTTGATATTCCAAATAAACGGGTCGATGTGGAAATCTTAGAAGGGTTAGACGATGAAGATTGATATTTTAACCCTCTTTCCAGAGATGTTTTCTCCACTGGAGCACTCAATCGTTGGAAAGGCTCGAGAAAAAGGGCTCTTGGATATCCAGTATCATAATTTTCGAGAAAATGCTGAAAAGGCCCGTCATGTAGATGATGAGCCCTACGGAGGCGGTCAGGGCATGTTGCTCAGAGTACAACCTATTTTCGATTCCTTTGATGCTATTGAAAAGAAAAATCCGCGCGTTATTCTCCTCGATCCTGCTGGAAAGCAGTTTGATCAGGCTTATGCTGAAGATTTGGCTCAAGAGGAAGAGCTAATCTTTATCTGTGGGCACTATGAGGGTTATGATGAGCGCATTAAGACCTTGGTAACAGATGAGATTTCCCTAGGCGACTATGTTCTCACTGGTGGAGAATTGGCAGCTATGACCATGATTGATGCTACAGTTCGCCTGATTCCAGAAGTGATTGGCAAGGAGTCTAGCCACCAAGATGATAGTTTTTCTTCAGGTCTTTTAGAATATCCTCAGTACACACGTCCCTATGATTATCGAGGCATGGTCGTGCCAGATGTATTGATGAGTGGCCACCATGAAAAGATTCGTCAGTGGCGATTGTACGAGAGTTTAAAGAAAACCTACGAGCGCAGACCGGATTTACTTGAACATTATCAACTGACAGTAGAAGAAGAAAAAATGCTGGCAGAAATCAAAGAAAACAAAGAATAAAGGAGAAACCTATGCAAGTAATCAAACGTAATGGCGAAATTGCTGAATTTAATCCAGATAAGATTTACCAAGCCATCTTGAAGGCAGCCCAAACTGTTTATGTTTTGACAGATGATTTGCGTCAAAATCTTGCTCAAGTCACTAAGAAGGTAGTTTTGGATTTACAAGAAGCCAAGGTGGAACGTGCGACTATCAGTATGATTCAATCTATGGTTGAACATCGTTTATTGGGCGCAGGTTACATTACCATTGCAGAACACTACATTTCCTATCGTTTACAACGTGACTTGGAAAGAAGTGGTTATGGAGATCATATTGCAGTTCATTTACATTTTGAACAAATTCGCTAAGAAAAAGAGTGGGATGAAGCAACTACATCTCACTCTTTCTTAAATCTATTTTTTTGGGCTGTTTGGACAGTTGAGGGGACAAATCGCAGGCGTTGAATATCGCTTATACGGATAATCCGGCTCACATTTTTGGAAAAATTTTTCACGATAATTTGCTGGCCTTGCTGATCATATTTGATGATGTCACCTGTAAAGCTTGTCTCAGACAAGATAAGGTGAACAGCGGTTTGTTTCTGGATAGCCTCTTCAATAGTGGCTGTAAGGGAGTTGGTTTCAGTCTGGTCAGGTTGGTCATATCCATTTAAAAAATCATGTATTTTATTTAGAACTTGCTGGAATTTATGTCTCATATTGGCCTCCCTTCTTTTATATCAATATTATATAAAATTTTCCTAAAATCTACAAGATTTTACGAATAAACTAATGAAACTAAAAAAGGAGAAGAAAATGGCAGAATTTACATTTGAAATCGAAGAGCACTTGTTGACTCTTTCTGAAAACGAAAAAGGTTGGACCAAGGAAATTAACCGTGTGAGCTTTAATGGTGCCCCTGCAAAGTTTGATATTCGTGCTTGGAGTCCAGACCATACTAAAATGGGCAAAGGGATTACTCTCTCAAATGAAGAATTTCAAACGATGGTGGATGCCTTTAAAGGCAACTAATACTCTTCGAAAATCTCTTCAAACCGCGTCAGCTTTGCCTTGCCGTATGTATGGTTACTGACTTCGTCAGTTTCATCCACAACCTCAAAACAGTGTTTTGAGCAGCCTGCGGCTAGCTTCCTAGTTTGCTCTTTGATTTTCATTGAGTATAAGTTTTCAAAATAAAAGAAAAGGATATTGAGTCATGATAACTCGATATCCTTTTTTAGTTAGTAAAGTAAGCCTGATTTTTAAGGCGTTGAAGTAGGGGACGGCTAATAAAACTAATAGCCAGAAGTTTGCCAAGGTCTGGAATGATAAAGGGAAGAACCCCCACAGCAAGAGCTTTTTCAAATGCCATTCCAGCTAGGAAATGCAAGCTGAGAATCCCGCCGACAAAGACAAGGGAATCACCCAAGAGGTTTGCAAGAAAAATCTTAACAACACCACTCTTGCTGTTGGTTAGAGAGGAAGTAAGTCCAGAGTAAACGAGATAAAACCAAAGATAGCCTGCAGTAGGGCCAACTAAAGCCTGAAAACCAGCTCCACCTCCTGCAAAGACAGGAAGACCGATAGCACCTAGAAGAAGATAGAGTCCAGCAGAAAGTACAGCCTCTCTCGGTCTAAAGACAGTAGCAATCAAGCCAATTGCAAAGTTTTGCAGAGTGAAGGGAACAGGTCCAATTGGAAGACTGATTTGTGCCAAAGCAGCAATGAGAGCAGCCCCAATAGCAGGGATAGCATAAACGTGAGCTTTTTTCAAAATAGTTAACCTCTTTTCTAATGTATAGTAACTATTATACTCATATAGGAGTCGATGTCAACCATTTTTTAAAAACAAGGTAACAAAAACTGTAACAGCCGATTTTCGTGACTAGTCAAGTTGGATAATTTTTTTGTTGATTCGAAAATCATTAAAAAAGAAGCAGACATATTTATATCAGCTTCTTTTGTTTCGATTAACGCATGGTTACAAATTCTTCAGATGCAGTTGGGTGAATTGCCACAGTTGCATCAAAGTCAGCCTTGGTTGCTCCCATTTTGATAGCAACGGCAAATCCCTGAATCATTTCATCAACGCCGTAGCCAATTCCATGAAGTCCGACAACTTTTTCTTCTGAACCAGCTGTTATGAGTTTGAAACGGGATTCTTGACGGTTGCGAGTGCAAGCAGAGTACATAGATGCAAAGCTTGATTTATAAACCTTGATTTGGTCTTGACCGTATTCTTTAATAGCTTGCTCTCCTGTCAAACCAACAGTTCCGATAGCAGGGTGTGAAAAGACAACAGTTGGAATAGTTGAGTAATCCATTTTTGCAGTAGTTTTTCCGTTAAAGAGACGTTCAGATAGGGTACGTCCGGCCTTGATTGCAACTGGAGTCAGTTCTTTCTCGCCCGTTACATCACCTAGAGCATAGATTCCCTCAACAACAGTATTTTGGTATTCATCCACTTGGATAAAGCCACGTTCGTTCAGAGTCACTCCAGCTTTTTCAAGTTGCAAGCCCTTAACGTTTGGACGGCGACCTGTAGCCCAGATAACTTGGCTAGCTGTGTGACTAGTACCATCTTCGAAATGAATGGTAATGCCGTCAGTAGTTTTTTCTAACTTGACAGGGACTTTGTGAGTGTGAAGTGGTAAGTTTGTTCTTTCCATTTCCTTGACCAAACCTTCAACGATGTAGGAATCAAAACCACGTAAAGGACGATCGCGGCGAACAAAGAGATCTGTCTTGACACCAAAAGTGTGGAGTACGCCAGCTAATTCAACGGCGATATAACCAGCGCCTAGAATGGCAATTGACTCTGGAAGTTCTTCCCAGGCAAATACATCATCAGAAGAGCCACCTAGCTCAGCACCAGGAATATTAGGAATACTTGGATGGGCACCTGTAGCAATCACGATATGTTTAGCACGAATCAGTTCACCATTTACGCTTACAGTATGAGAATCTACAAATTCAGCATGACCTTCAATCAAGTCTACACCGTTGCGTTTAAAACTACCATCATAAGAAGAACGAGCGCGATCAATGTAGGCTTCACGATTGCGACGTAGGGTTGCAAAGTTAAAGTTAAGATCAGTAGTCTTAAAGCCGTAGTCTTCTCCAAATTGATGGAAAGTCTCAGCGATTTGCGCCCCGTACCACATGATTTTTTTAGGAACACAACCGACGTTGACACAGGTTCCACCTAATTTCTTTTCCTCAATAACGGCTGCTTTGGCTCCATGTTCACCAGCACGGTTCATGGTAGCGATTCCTCCGCTACCTCCACCGATAGCAATGATATCATATTCTCTCATTGAAAACTCCTTTGTAATCTTTTAAATAGTAGAGTGTCTTTTTTGATAGTTATATTTTATTCTTTTTTTGATTTGATTGCAAAAATCTGCTACGCACAAAAAATTGCAAAAAAGCTTGCCAAATAAGTCAAGATAGTGTATTATATATCTAGTACAATAGAAAAGCAAAATTCCGAACGATTGTTTAATCCTGAACTGCCATTATTTCCATCTGAACTGCATTGTTTGCTGGAGGGAAATTTGGTATAATAGCAAAGTATTGTAAAAAAGAAAAGGAGTTTCATTATGAAGAAAAAGAATGGTAAAGCTAAAAAGTGGCAACTGTATGCAGCAATCGGTGCTGCGAGTGTAGTTGTATTGGGTGCCGGGGGGATTTTACTTTTTAGACAACCTTCTCAGACTGCTGTAAAAGATGAGCCTACTCATCTTGTTGTTGCCAAGGAAGGAAGCGTGGCATCCTCTGTTTTATTGTCAGGGACAGTAACAGCAAAAAATGAACAATATGTTTATTTTGATGCTAGTAAGGGTGATTTAGATGAAATCCTTGTTTCTGTGGGCGATAAGGTCAGCGAAGGGCAGGCTTTAGTCAAGTACAGTAGTTCAGAAGCGCAGGCGGCCTATGATTCAGCTAGTCGAGCAGTAGCTAAGGCAGATCGTCATATCAATGAACTCAATCAAGCACGAAATGAAGCCGCTTCAGCTCAGGCTCCACAGTTACCAGCGCCAGTAGGAGGAGAAGATGCAACGGTGCAAAGCCCAACTCCAGTGGCTGGAAATTCTGTTGCTTCTATTGATGCTCAATTGGGTGATGCCCGTGATGCGCGTGCAGATGCTGCAGCGCAATTAAGCAAGGCTCAAAGTCAATTGGATGCAACAACTGTTCTCAGTACCCTAGAGGGAACTGTAGTCGAAGTCAATAGCAATGTTTCTAAATCTCCAACAGGGGCGAGTCAAGTTATGGTTCATATTGTCAGCAATGAAAATTTACAAGTCAAGGGAGAATTGTCTGAGTACAATCTAGCCAACCTTTCTGTAGGTCAAGAAGTAAGCTTTACTTCTAAAGTGTATCCTGATAAAAAATGGACTGGGAAATTAAGCTATATTTCTGACTATCCTAAAAACAATGGTGAAGCAGCTAGTCCAGCAGCCGGGAATAATACAGGTTCTAAATACCCTTATACTATTGATGTGACAGGCGAGGTTGGTGATTTGAAACAAGGTTTTTCTGTCAACATTGAGGTTAAAAGCAAAACTAAGGCTATTCTTGTTCCTGTTAGCAGTCTAGTAATGGATGATAGTAAAAATTATGTCTGGATTGTGGATGAACAACAAAAGGCTAAAAAAGTTGAGGTTTCATTGGGAAATGCTGACGCAGAAAATCAAGAAATCACTTCTGGTTTAACGAACGGTGCTAAGGTCATCAGTAATCCAACATCTTCCTTGGAAGAAGGAAAAGAGGTGAAGGCTGATGAAGCAACTAATTAGTCTAAAAAATATCTTCAGAAGTTACCGTAATGGTGACCAAGAACTGCAGGTTCTCAAAAATATCAATCTAGAAGTGAATGAGGGTGAATTTGTAGCCATCATGGGACCATCTGGGTCTGGTAAGTCCACTCTGATGAATACGATTGGCATGTTGGATACACCAACCAGTGGAGAATATTATCTTGAAGGTCAAGAAGTGGCTGGGCTTGGTGAAAAACAACTAGCTAAGGTCCGTAACCAACAAATCGGTTTTGTCTTTCAGCAGTTCTTTCTTCTATCGAAGCTCAATGCTCTGCAAAATGTAGAATTGCCCTTGATTTACGCAGGAGTTTCGTCTTCAAAACGTCGCAAGTTGGCTGAGGAATATTTAGACAAGGTTGAATTGACAGAACGTAGTCACCATTTACCTTCAGAATTATCTGGTGGTCAAAAGCAACGTGTAGCCATTGCGCGTGCCTTGGTAAACAATCCTTCTATTATCCTAGCGGATGAACCGACAGGAGCCTTGGATACCAAAACAGGTAACCAAATTATGCAATTATTGGTTGATTTGAATAAAGAAGGAAAAACCATTATCATGGTAACGCATGAGCCTGAGATTGCTGCCTATGCCAAACGTCAGATTGTCATTCGGGATGGGGTCATTTCGTCTGACAGTGCTCAGTTAGGAAAGGAGGAAAACTAAGATGCAGAATCTGAAATTTGCCTTTTCATCTATCATGGCTCACAAGATGCGTTCTTTGCTTACTATGATTGGGATTATTATCGGTGTTTCATCAGTTGTTGTGATTATGGCTTTGGGTGATTCCCTATCTCGTCAAGTCAATAAAGATATGACTAAATCTCAGAAAAATATTAGCGTCTTTTTCTCTCCTAAAAAAAGTAAAGATGGGTCTTTTACTCAGAAACAATCAGCTTTTACGGTTTCTGGAAAGGAAGAGGAAGTTCCTGTTGAACCGCCAAAACCGCAAGAATCCTGGGTCCAAGAGGCAGCTAAACTGAAGGGAGTGGATAGTTACTATGTAACCAATTCAACGAATGCCATCTTGACTTATCAAGATAAAAAGGTTGAGAATGCTAATTTGACAGGTGGAAACAGAACTTACATGGACGCTGTTAAGAATGAAATTATTGCAGGTCGTAGTCTGAGAGAGCAAGATTTCAAAGAGTTTGCAAGTGTCATTTTGCTAGATGAGGAATTGTCCATTAGTTTATTTGAATCTCCTCAAGAGGCTATTAACAAGGTTGTAGAAGTCAATGGATTTAGTTACCGGGTCATTGGGGTTTATACTAGTCCGGAGGCTAAAAGGTCAAAAATATATGGGTTTGGTGGCTTGCCTATTACTACCAATATCTCCCTTGCTGCGAATTTTAATATAGATGAAATAGCTAGTATTGTCTTTCGAGTGAATGATACCAGTTTAACCCCAACTCTGGGTCCAGAACTGGCACGAAAAATGACAGAGCTTGCAGGCTTACAACAGGGAGAATACCAGGTGGCAGATGAGTCCGTTGTATTTGCAGAAATTCAACAATCGTTTAGTTTTATGACGACGATTATTAGTTCCATCGCAGGGATTTCTCTCTTTGTTGGAGGAACTGGTGTCATGAACATCATGCTGGTTTCGGTGACAGAGCGCACTCGTGAGATTGGTCTTCGTAAGGCTTTGGGCGCAACACGTGCCAATATTTTAATTCAGTTTTTGATTGAATCCATGATTTTGACCTTGTTAGGTGGCTTAATTGGCTTGACAATTGCAAGTGGTTTAACTGCCTTAGCAGGTTTGTTACTGCAAGGTTTAATAGAAGGTATAGAAGTTGGAGTATCAATCCCAGTTGCCCTATTTAGTCTTGCAGTTTCGGCTAGTGTTGGTATGATTTTTGGAGTCTTGCCAGCCAACAAGGCATCGAAACTTGATCCAATTGAAGCCCTTCGTTATGAATGAGATCAACAAGATGGACACTCGTCTATCTTGTTTTTGTATGGATTTCCCTATCGAAATTCATTAAAAATGTGATATAATGAAGTGTTAGAAAAACAGGTTTCATTTGCCTGGAAAGGAAAAATTATGTCTGAAAAAAATTTTTATATTACAACGCCGATTTACTATCCATCTGGGAAACTTCATATCGGTTCTGCCTACACAACTATCGCATGTGATGTCCTAGCACGTTACAAACGCCTGATGGGCTACGATGTATTTTATCTGACAGGTCTTGATGAACATGGTCAGAAAATCCAGCAGAAAGCGGAAGAAGCTGGTATTACACCTCAAGCCTATGTTGATGGAATGGCGGTTGGAGTTAAAGAACTCTGGCAATTACTAGATATCTCATACGATAAATTTATCCGTACAACTGATGACTACCATGAAAAAGTTGTCGCACAAGTCTTTGAACGCTTACTTGCTCAAGATGATATCTACTTGGGTGAATACTCTGGTTGGTATTCAGTATCAGACGAAGAATTCTTTACAGAAAGCCAGCTGGCAGAAGTTTTCCGTGATGAAGCTGGAAATGTGACTGGTGGTATTGCTCCATCAGGTCATGAGGTTGAATGGGTTTCTGAAGAATCATACTTCCTTCGCCTTAGCAAATACCAAGACCGTTTGGTCGAATTTTTCAAAGCTCATCCTGAATTTATCATGCCAGAGGGTCGCCTTAATGAAATGCTACGCAACTTCATCGAGCCAGGTTTGGAAGATTTGGCGGTATCTCGTACAACCTTTACATGGGGAGTGCCTGTCCCATCAAATCCAAAACACGTTGTCTACGTTTGGATTGATGCCCTTCTTAACTATGCGACAGCTCTTGGCTACGCTCAAGACGAACATGGTAACTTTGACAAGTTCTGGAATGGAACAGTCTTCCATATGGTAGGAAAAGATATCCTTCGCTTCCACTCTATCTACTGGCCAATCCTTCTTATGATGTTGGATGTTAAATTACCTGATCGTTTGATTGCCCATGGTTGGTTTGTCATGAAAGACGGAAAAATGTCTAAGTCAAAAGGGAATGTCGTTTACCCTGAAATGTTGGTAGAGCGTTATGGACTAGATCCACTTCGTTACTACCTCATGCGTAACCTTCCAGTTGGTTCAGACGGAACCTTTACTCCTGAAGACTATGTCGGCCGTATCAACTATGAATTGGCTAATGACCTTGGGAACCTCCTTAACCGTACGGTTTCCATGATTAATAAGTACTTTGATGGACAAATCCCTGCCTATGTAGAAGGTGTGACTGAATTTGATCATGTTCTTGCTGAGGTTGCAGAACAATCAATCGCAGACTTCCATACACACATGGAAGCAGTTGACTATCCACGTGCGCTTGAAGCAGTCTGGACTCTGATCTCTCGTACCAATAAATACATCGATGAGACCGCACCATGGGTCTTGGCCAAGGATGAAGCTCTTCGTGACCAATTGGCAAGTGTCATGAGCCACTTGGCAGCCAGCATTCGTGTAGTTGCTCACTTGATTGAACCATTTATGATGGAAACTAGTCGTGCAGTTTTGACTCAACTTGGTTTGGAAGAAGTTTCTAGTCTTGAAAACTTGAGTTTGGCTGACTTCCCAGCAGATGTGACTGTAGTTGCCAAAGGAACACCTATCTTTCCACGTCTAAATATGGAAGAAGAAATCGCCTATATCAAGGAACAAATGGAAGGCAATAAACCAGCAGTCGAAAAAGAATGGAATCCGGACGAAGTTGAGCTCAAACTAAACAAGGATGAAATCAAGTTTGAAGACTTTGACAAGGTTGAAATCCGTGTCGCAGAAGTCAAAGAAGTGTCTAAAGTAGAAGGTTCAGATAAGTTGCTTCAATTCCGCTTGGATGCTGGTGATGGAGAAGATCGTCAGATTCTTTCAGGAATTGCAAAATACTATCCAAATGAACAAGAATTGGTCGGCAAGAAAGTTCAAATCATTGCTAACCTCAAACCACGTAAAATGATGAAAAAATATGTCAGCCAGGGTATGATTCTCTCAGCTGAACATGATGGCAAATTAACCCTTCTCACAGTTGATCCAGCTGTACCAAATGGAAGTGTGATTGGGTAAAAGTAGACAGGACTAGTTCAGGCTAGTTCTGTTTTTTTATTTATACTCAATGAAAATCAAAGAGCAAACTAGGAAGCTAGCCGCAGGTTGCTCAAAACACAGTTTTGAGGTTGTAGATAGAACTGACGAAGTCAGCTCAAAACATGTTTTTGAGGT
>ERZ1023277.32-NODE-32-length-49711-cov-59.698627_pt1 | contig 49711 bp, 41 predicted proteins | sample MGYA00380465_ERZ1023277 | MGnify/ENA primary metagenome ERZ1023277 (study PRJEB33173, sample SAMEA4830421) | metagenome | study: EMG produced TPA metagenomics assembly of the PRJEB25223 data set... | reverse complement strand
ACCTCAAAACCATGTTTTGAGCTGACTTCGTCAGTTTCATCTACAACCTCAAAACAGTGTTTTGAGCAACCTGCGGCTAGCTTCCTAGTTTGCACTTTGATTTTCATTGAGTATAAAAAGATCTTGGGAAAAGACTCAATTTCAGTAGAAAAGGAAGTAAATCTTCCCACAATAAAACGCATAGTATCAAGTTTTTTCAATACCTGATAGTATGCGTTTTTGCTTTTAACGACTTTTTGCCCAGTCTCTTATTTTTCGATAATTTTGTGGGCGATCAATTGACGGTAACAAATTTGTTTATTGTTTTTATTATCATTAATAATCTGGAGAATAGTTTCAAGGGAAACACGACCAAGCTCTAAACTATTGATATCGACATAGGCTGCCAAGTTGAGCTTGGGATTAACCGAGTCAAAGCTGAGAACAGGGACATCCAGCTGGTGTTTGGCAATATAGTTACAAACACCTTCAGCTAGGAGGCTATCGGTTGTGATGATAGCATCAATTTGTGGATCGTGCTTGAATAATCGCTTGCTAAATTTATAGCCCTTTTCTTCCAGAAACTCGTCGGCAAAGTAGATGCGATTGTTGTCAGTGGTAAGTTTGTAATGTTTAAGCGCCTGTTCATAGCCTGTTAAACGGTCTTTGGTCACGAAGAGCTTTTTACTTCCTCCGATAAAGGCAATGCGTTTGCAGCCTTTTTTGATGAAATATTCAGTCGCATCAAAACCAGCTTGAACATTGTCGTTGTCGACAAGTGGGATGAAAGGAGATAGAGATTTACCTAAGATAAGGAAGGGGAACTGTTCTTCTGCGACGAGTTTTACGAGAGGGTCTTCTTCTTGGGCATAGAGAAAGATTAGCCCATCTACACGCTTGCCGTAGACCATTTGTGAAATAGCGTTGAGACGCTCCTTCTCATCTTTCCCTGTTGCTATCTGAATGGCATAGTGGTTTTCAGATGCGACTTGAGAGATGCCACGTAGAACCGATGGAAAGAAAGGATTCTGGTAGAAGGCGTCTGAGTCATCAGGAAGAACTAATCCGATAACCTGAGTATAGCTGCTTACCAAGCTACGAGCGTTGAGGTTTGGGTGGTAGTTGAGTTCCTTCATAGCTTTGCGAACGCGTTTTTTTGTTTCGTCGCTAATGGTTGATTTATTTTGAATAACACGGGTTACGGTTGAAGGCGAAACACCAGCAGCCTTGGCCACGTCTTTAATCGTAACGGGCATAAAAATCTCCTATTTATGGTAATTTGGATCACGGAAATGTGTTTTATAAAAGATAGTGACCAGATACAGAACAAAAAGAATATTTTGTACAGTAATCAGGGTTGTCATATTTTGGCCAAATAATCCCAAAATAAGTGTAATCAGAGTCGGCAATCCTAAACAGTTCAAGATAAAGTGATAGCACTCTTTAAAGGTTCTAAATGAAAAGAGGCGTGATTTCTTAGTGATATAAAGGAGAAGACTAGCTCCTAGAGAGACGATAAAGAAATTCAAACCAAAGAGGAAGCTCGCACCGAGAACTAGGAAGAGGCTGATATAGACACGATTTTGTTGGTACCAGTCTTTAGAAATTGCTTGGGTCAAGCTGTCTTTGCTTTTGAAACTCTCAGTCTGAATGGCTCGGTAAGAGATGCGGGTCAGCTCCTTGCTTTCCTTGCTGATGACTAGCTCATTTGTATCGAAATGCAGTTGCAAGTCCTTAGGTAATTCCTTGATTTGACTTGGACCAATCACAACAGAAGGGGTTTGACTAGCTGTTCCAGTATAAGTTAATGTGCCATCGACAATTGTAGCATGTTCAGAGAGATCCTGGACAACCTCATTTGTCAGAGGTTCATAGACATTATCGATAAAAGTTTCTAGCGGATAGGTCTCCTGGGAGCTGTTTTGGATAGCAATGGGTACCATAGACAAGCTGATAAGGAAGATACTGGTAAAGAGAAGTTGAAACCAGTTGAGCTCGAAACGTTTGGACAGGGGCTTACGAAACCCCCAAATACTTGAAAAATAGGAAAATGGATATGGAAGCATAGGTATCTTTCTAAAAGGTGTTTTCTATATGAGTATTATTATATAGAGAAATGCGCTTTATTTCAAGTCTAGGAGAAAAATTGCTTGCTACAAGGATATTATTTACAGTGACAATCGCTAATAGTCAATGAAAATCAAAGTGCAAACCAGGAAGCTAGCTGCAGGTTGCTCAAAGCACAACTTTGAGGTTGGAGATAAAGCTGACGTGGTTTGAAGAGATTTTCGAAGAGTATAAAATGAAAAAGGGTGGCGGGGATAAATTATCCCTTGTCGCCACCACTTGTAAGTCCTGAAACAAAGTTCTTTTGTAGGAAGAAGAAGAGAATACAGATTGGAAGGGCGATGAGGATAGCACCTGCTGAGAAGTAGGCAATCTTCAAGTTTTTCGCATTGTTAACGAAGGTTTGGAGACCTACGGCAACAGTAAAGTATTCTTTCTCACGAAGCAAGAAACTAGAGAGGATGTAGTCCCCGAAAGGTCCCATGAAGGCCCAGAGAGCTTGTACGGCAACCATTGGGCGAACAAGTGGAAGAACAATTTGCCAGAAGCGGCGGAAGTGTCCTGCACCGTCTAGTTTTGCAGATTCGTCTAAAGACATTGGCACTGTATCGAAGTAGCCTTTCATGAGCCAAGCATTCATCGGGATACCACCACCAACGTAGAGGAAGATGAGGAACCAGTTGTGGTTAAGGGCGTTCAACATAAGCGCCATAACGAAGAAGGCTGTCAAAGCGGCCATAGTTGGCACCATTTGGATGATCAAGAAGAAGACCAAACTTTGTTTACGAGCCAAGAAGTTGTAACGGCTGTAAGCATAACCAGCAAGTACGATGATACTTGTTTGAACAGCCATGGTAATTAAGGCGATAATCAAAGTGTTGAGGTACCAAGTACCGTACAAGGTTTCAGTGAAGAGGCCTTTAAAGTTATCAAAATTGAGGTCGATATTAGTATCTAGTTTAAAGGCTGAGACGTTACCTGCTTTAAAGGCTGACATAATGGTAATCAACAGTGGATAGATAATTACAATTGATAGACCAATCAGGTAAAGGTATGTAAGGCTTTGAGTCAGTCTACGTTTGAGTTTAATTGAGTTATTCATCTTAGACGTCCTCCATATCAAATGCGTGTAGTTTCTTGAATGCAACCATAGAGATTGAGATGACAATGATAGAGATGATCAAGGTAACAGCTGCCGCCATTGAGTATTGAGGAGATGTACCTGTTGTCAAACGGTAGATCCATGAGATCAAGATATCGGTTGAACCAGCTCCACCTCCGACACTACCAGGTCCTCCACCATTGAAGAGGTACATGATAGAGAAGTTGTTAAAGTTGAAGGTGTATTGGCTAATCAAAGTAGGTGCCGCAACAGCCAAGATCATTGGGAAAGTGATGTTGCGGAATTTTTGCCAAGCGTTGGCACCGTCAATATAAGCTGCTTCGTAAAGGTCGTTAGGAATAGATTGCAAGATACCCAAAGTCAAAACGTAGATGTATGGGAATCCGAGCCAACCTTGCATCATAATCAAGGCAATCTTAGTCCAAGTTGGGTCTGTTTTCCAAGGAATAAGAGCTCCATCAAGAAAAGGAAGGAATTTAGCCAAGATTGGCAATACTTGAGTGTTGATAGCACCGACACTATCGTTAAACATGTTTGAGAATGTCAAGATAGTGATGAAGGCTGGGACAGCCCAAGGAAGAAGGAAAATAACACCAAAGATACGTTTTCCTTTGATAAATGGTTGGTTGGCAATGATAGCTGTGAAGATACCAATTACGATTTGTAAAGTAGAAGCTGCCAAAGCCCAAATGATAGTCCAAGAAAGAACAGAACCAAAGGCAGAACGGAAGGTACTCAAGCTCCAAATGTTTGTAAAGTTGGTCAAACCAACCCAGTCCAACAACTTGTTTGGTGGCAAGTGTTGGAAGTCGTAGTTGGTAAAGGCGATCATCAAGGTTACGATAACTGGGAAGATAATCGCGAAGGTCATGGCAACATAAGATGGAATGATCAAGAGGTAAGGGAAGCCATTTTCATAAATCCCTTTGATCATGTCTTTGAGTGTGCGTGGAACTGGAATTCCATTGTTAATGCGTTTTGCAATCGTATGTGCATCTTTGATATTTGAGAAATAAAAGAGTACATAAACGATTACAAAGATTAGATGGAAGGCACCACGAATCAGCATAAAGAGGGAATTATCACGACCTGGTTTGTCACCAAGAGTGATGAGGTTGCTCAATTCAGGGGTTGCAAGTGCTAGGAAGTAAAGGACAAATACGATGGTTACACCAAGGAAGATAAAACCTTTGGCTTTTTGTTTATTGTAAATCTGTCCTAACCCAGGAATGATAGACAGCAGGGCTGCTTTACTAGGTTGTTGCTTTTCCATATTAACTCCTTTCATAGGATACTACTTTTTTATAAGAAAGCTAAATTATTTGTGTCTCTATTGATAAATTCAAAGGGGGATTTGATTTCCACCCCCCTTGAACAAATTTTTTATTCACCAAATTTTTGTTTGATTGTTTCTTTGATCAATGTTACAGCATCGTTAGCAGCTGTTTTAGCATCTTTTTGACCACTTACAGCATCAAAGAGCATATTTTTCGCTGGATCCCAAACTGCAGACATTTGAGAGATGTTTGGCAGTGGTTGAGTGTTCTTGAACTGTTTGATAACAGCTGTTGTCAACTCATCGTTTTTACCTTCAGCGTATGAACGAGCCTCAGTATTAGCTGGGATTTCGTTAGTCTTATCATATAATACTTTTTGTTGTTCAGTTGCAACAAGGAAGTCTACAAATTTTTGAGAAGCTTCAAGGTTCTTAACGGCTTGAGGAATGACCCAAGCTTTACCACCACCGAATGCAGCATATTCTTTTCCATTTGGAAGAGTTGGGATAGTTGCAACTCCGTAGTTTACTTTAGCATCTTTAAAGGCTTGAGCTTTCCAAGGTCCGTCGATGATAGCAGCTGTTTTACCTTCTTGGAATTGAGTTTGGATTAAGTTTCCAGCACCTTCTGTATCTTGCATACCTTTAGGCCATTTTTCGTACCAAGATTTAGCGTAGTTGATACCTGCGATAGAACCGTCGTTTGCAAGACCGATGTCTTTAGCGTCTTTACCGTTTTGGCCAAAGACGTAAGCACCGTTACCGGCAAGAAGTCCATATGTATAGTAGAAGTTTGTCCAGTCAGCTAGGAAGGCAGTAGTTTTACCATCTTCACCAGCGAATGCGTATTTGCTATCTTTAGCAAGGTTTTCCAAGTCAGCAAATGTTTTTGGAGCATCTTTCACCAAGTCTTTGTTGTAGTACATAACAAGTGACTCGATAACGGCAGGAGCACCGTAAACTTTACCATTAGCAGCTGTTACAAGAGATTTAGTTGTGTCGTCTGTTTTAGCACCATCGCTCAATTTCACTTCTGAAAGTTGTCCGTCAGAACCAAGGCTACCTACACGGTCGTATGGAGCCATCATAACATCAGGGACATTACCAGATTGGTTGTCAAGAGAAAGTTTATCAAGACCTCCTAGAGCATCACCAGTTTTAAGAGTGACTTTTACTCCAGCTTCTTTTTCATAAGCTTTAGCAACCTCTTCAATATAGCTCTTATATCCCTCGTCTACATATACAGTGAGTTCTTTGACTTCAGATGAACCAGAATCAGCAGGCTTATCAGCAGTTTTGCTTCCGCAAGCTACCAAAAGCAAGCTAGCAAGTGTAGCAGTTCCAAGCACCGCAGTGCTCTTCATAAATTTAGATGACATAGTGTATTCCTCCCAAAGAATAGCAAGTTTTATTGATAAGGAAACGCAAACGTTTTCCTTTATGAGCTTAGTATAGCACAAATAGAAAACGGTTGCAAGTATTTTTTGTAAAAATTTTAAAAAATTTTTAAGCTTGATTTGATAGCATAATTTTGCATTTTAATAGAAGAAAAGTATGAAATAGATAAGAATACAGTATTTTTAATAAAAATATATGGAATCTGTCTAAAGAGGGAAATCAGGAGGGGCTACCTCCCTGTTTCTAATCCCTATCTATTTTCTATAGACGTTTGTGCTTTGTTGCATATAAATTCAAGCTCCCTAAGGAGGTTTTGTACTTTGTAGACTGTCTCGTGAGAGTCAAACTTTAGGATTAGATAGTTTTAAGTTATCTTTGCTAAAATGAGTTAGTCTCCTTAAAAATAATCAAAAAAGTTTTTTAAAAACGCTTGCAATTATGCTTGAAAAGGAGTATACTTATAAGTAACGCAAACGTTTGCGTCTGCAAAATACGCAACGTTCCATTATTTTAACACACGAGGTGCTATTATGAAAAAACGTCAAAGTGGTGTGTTGATGCACATCTCTTCTCTTCCAGGAGCTTACGGAATCGGATCATTTGGTCAAAGTGCTTACGACTTCGTTGATTTCTTGGTCCGTACAAAACAACGTTACTGGCAAATCCTTCCATTAGGAGCAACTAGTTACGGGGATTCTCCTTACCAATCTTTCTCAGCCTTCGCAGGAAACACTCATTTTATCGATTTAGATATCTTGGTGGAGCAAGGTTTGTTGGAAGCAAGTGACCTTGAAGGAGTTGACTTTGGTAGCGATGCGTCTGAAGTTGACTATGCTAAAATCTACTATGCACGTCGTCCTCTTTTAGAAAAAGCGGTGAAACGTTTCTTTGAAGTCGGAGATGTTAAAGATTTTGAGAAATTTGCTCAAGACAACCAATCATGGCTTGAGCTCTTTGCTGAGTATATGGCTATCAAAGAGCATTTTGACAATCTTGCTTGGACTGAATGGCCAGATGCAGATGCTCGTGCTCGTAAAGCTTCAGCACTTGAAAGCTATCGTGAGCAATTGGCAGACAAGTTGGTTTACCACCGTGTGACTCAATACTTCTTCTTCCAACAATGGTTGAAATTGAAAGCTTACGCTAACGACAACCACATCGAAATTGTTGGGGACATGCCAATCTACGTAGCGGAAGATTCAAGTGATATGTGGGCAAATCCACATCTCTTCAAAACAGATGTCAATGGTAAGGCTACTTGTATCGCAGGATGCCCACCAGATGAGTTTTCTGTAACTGGTCAGCTTTGGGGTAATCCAATCTATGACTGGGAAGCAATGGACAAAGACGGCTACAAATGGTGGATTGAACGCTTGCGTGAAAGCTTCAAAATCTACGATATCGTTCGTATCGACCACTTCCGTGGCTTCGAATCTTACTGGGAAATCCCTGCTGGTTCCGATACAGCAGCACCTGGTGAGTGGGTGAAAGGTCCAGGCTACAAACTTTTTGCAGCCGTTAAGGAAGACCTTGGTGAGCTAAACATCATCGCAGAAGACCTTGGCTTCATGACAGATGAAGTGATCGAATTGCGTGAACGTACTGGCTTCCCAGGAATGAAGATTCTTCAATTTGCCTTCAACCCAGAAGACGAAAGCATTGATAGCCCACACTTGGCACCTGCTAACTCAGTTATGTACACAGGAACACACGATAACAATACGGTTCTTGGTTGGTACCGTAATGAGATTGATGATGCGACTCGTGAGTACATGGCTCGTTACACGAACCGTAAAGAATACGAAACAGTGGTACACGCTATGCTTCGTACAGTATTTTCATCAGTTAGCTTTATGGCAATTGCAACTATGCAAGATTTACTAGAATTGGATGAGGCAGCTCGTATGAACTTCCCATCTACCCTTGGTGGAAACTGGTCTTGGCGTATGACTGAAGATCAATTGACACCAGCTGTCGAGGAAGGTTTGCTTGACTTGACAACAATTTATCGCCGAATTAATGAAAATTTGGTAGATTTAAAGAAATAAGACAATAATCAGGAGACAACTAAACATGTTATCACTACAAGAATTTGTACAAAATCGTTACAATAAAACCATTGCAGAATGTAGCAATGAAGAGCTTTACCTTGCTCTTCTTAACTACAGCAAGCTTGCAAGCAGCCAAAAACCAGTCAACACTGGTAAGAAAAAAGTTTACTACATCTCAGCTGAGTTCTTGATTGGTAAACTCTTGTCAAACAACTTGATTAACCTTGGTCTTTACGACGATGTTAAAAAAGAACTTGCAGCTGCAGGTAAAGACTTGATCGAAGTTGAAGAAGTTGAATTGGAACCATCTCTTGGTAATGGTGGTTTGGGACGTTTGGCTGCCTGCTTTATCGACTCAATTGCTACTCTTGGTTTGAATGGTGACGGTGTTGGTCTTAACTACCACTTTGGTCTTTTCCAACAAGTTCTTAAAAACAACCAACAAGAAACAATTCCAAATGCATGGTTGACAGAGCAAAACTGGTTGGTTCGCTCAAGCCGTAGCTACAAAGTACCATTTGCAGACTTTACTTTGACATCAACTCTTTACGATATTGATGTTACTGGTTATGAAACAGCGACTAAAAACCGCTTGCGTTTGTTTGACTTGGATTCAGTTGATTCTTCTATTATTAAAGATGGTATCAACTTTGACAAGACAGATATCGCTCGCAACTTAACTCTCTTCCTTTACCCAGATGATAGTGACCGTCAAGGTGAATTGCTCCGTATCTTCCAACAATACTTCATGGTTTCAAACGGTGCGCAATTGATCATCGACGAAGCAATCGAAAAAGGAAGCAACTTGCATGACCTTGCTGACTACGCAGTTGTCCAAATCAACGATACTCACCCATCAATGGTGATTCCTGAATTGATTCGTCTTTTGACTGCACGTGGTATCGAGCTTGACGAAGCAATCTCAATTGTTCGTAGCATGACTGCCTACACTAACCACACAATCCTTGCTGAGGCGCTTGAAAAATGGCCTCTTGAATTCTTGCAAGAAGTGGTTCCTCACTTGGTACCAATCATCGAAGAATTGGACCGTCGTGTGAAGGCAGAGTACAAAGATCCAGCTGTTCAAATCATCGATGAGAGCGGACGTGTTCACATGGCTCACATGGATATCCACTACGGATACAGTGTTAACGGGGTTGCAGCACTTCATACTGAAATCTTGAAAAATTCTGAGTTGAAAGCCTTCTACGACCTTTACCCAGAAAAGTTCAACAACAAAACAAACGGTATCACTTTCCGTCGTTGGCTTATGCATGCTAACCCAAGATTGTCTCACTACTTGGATGAGATTCTTGGAGATGGTTGGCACCATGAAGCAGATGAGCTTGAAAAACTTTTGTCTTATGAAGACAAAGCAGCTGTCAAAGAAAAATTGGAAAGCATCAAGGCTCACAACAAACGTAAATTGGCTCGTCACTTGAAAGAACACCAAGGTGTGGAAATCAATTCAAATTCTATCTTTGATATCCAAATCAAACGTCTTCATGAGTACAAACGCCAACAAATGAACGCTTTGTACGTGATCCACAAATACCTTGACATCAAAGCTGGTAACATCCCTGCTCGTCCAATCACAATCTTCTTTGGTGGTAAAGCAGCTCCAGCCTACACAATCGCTCAAGACATTATCCATTTAATCCTTTGCATGTCAGAAGTTATTGCTAACGATCCAGCAGTAGCTCCACACTTGCAAGTAGTTATGGTTGAAAACTACAACGTTACTGCAGCAAGTTTCCTTATCCCAGCATGTGATATCTCAGAACAAATCTCACTTGCTTCTAAAGAAGCTTCAGGTACTGGTAACATGAAATTCATGTTGAACGGAGCTTTGACACTTGGTACTATGGACGGTGCTAACGTGGAAATCGCTGAGTTGGTTGGAGAAGAAAACATCTACATCTTCGGTGAAGATTCAGAAACTGTTATCGACCTTTACGCAAAAGCAGCTTACAAATCAAGCGAATTCTACGCTCGTGAAGCTATCAAACCATTGGTTGACTTCATCGTTAGTGATGCAGTTCTTGCAGCTGGAAACAAAGAGCGCTTGGAACGTCTTTACAATGAATTGATCAACAAAGACTGGTTCATGACTCTTCTTGACTTGGAAGACTACATCAAAGTCAAAGAGCAAATGCTTGCTGACTACGAAGACCGTGACGCATGGTTGGATAAAGTCATCGTTAACATTTCTAAAGCAGGATTCTTCTCATCTGACCGTACAATCGCTCAGTATAACGAAGACATCTGGCACTTGAACTAATACTCTTCGAAAATCTCTTCAAACCACGTCAGCTTTATCTGCAACCTCAAAGCGGTGCTTTGAGCAACCTGCGGCTAGCTTCCTAGTTTGCTCTTTGATTTTCATTGAGTATAAGATACAAATTTATACTAATACATCTTGTAAAAAAGCGAGTTTCGATTGAAATTCGCTTTTTTAATGATGTAGATTTGGGTCAATCTTGTCTAAAAATAGGGAAATCCTAGATACAGTGAAGGCTTTAAATGCTGGTTTTTACTGTCCTCAGCCTTATATTTTTTCGTAGTTGATTACCTCATACCTCTTGTATTCGCTTACATAAAGTATTATAATATAATTGTAGGAAAGAAGGTGTTTTTATGATATACACACTTAAATTGGTGTTGTTTATTACCTTTCTTGTAATAAGCTTGTTACCTGATAAGATTTTTGGAAAAAATAAAAAAATTTGGAAAATAGTTTTTGCAATATTGACGGCAGTGGCAGCATTGTCATTTATGTACTAAGTTATTTTAAGAATGTAGGGAAATAAACCCTACATTCTTTTTAGTTTTTTCTGTTTTCTAAATTCTATTTATCCAAGCGCTTCAACATTTCTTGCTTCTTCGCTTCAAGTTCTGCACGCTTTTCTTCGATTTCGGCATGTTTTTTCTCGAGTTCAGAACAACTTGCACCATTGCTAAATTCTTTTCGCCATCAGGAGATAGGGTGAGTCGACATGTTTATTACTCACCCAAAGCAGTCCTACAAAGCAGGAATTTTCTGTTACTTTTTTGGAAATAGTAACGTTTATACAGCTTTGACACTTCGTATCAAAGCGCCAAACACACTCCGAGGGATTTACAGAAAGCAGAAAAGGAATGATCTGGTATAAGATCATTCCTTTTCTCTCTTTTTCTTTAAGTAATTATATACAATGTACGACGAAGTCGTCATTGCAATGCTGATCCACCACCTAAAGGGAACTTTAAACAACATTGATAAGATAAAGAATATAAACAACGAAAATACGTTATACCCAATTAATTTTATTGTATATCTCATGATTAAAAGTTAATCCTTCCGTTGTTAGGAATGGCATCATTTTTATCCCATAATTGTGCTAAATAAGTCCCCGATGATAATAAATTCATAGCGAATTCTAAAGCAACATCATTTACAAACCAACTACCTAGATATCTAGAAATTGCTGAACGAATAGCACTTTTTGCTGCATGTTTTCCTTTTACTTTAATTAGATTTGCAAGGCCTGCAGTAGTTCCTCCTAATGCTAAAGCTATTGCAGTATCTAATAGAGCACCCATTTGATTAACTGTAATACCTTGCCAAGCTGCTCTAAATGGAGAGTATGTAGGTGGGATTGTATAATCGCCTTGTAATTGTCGGTTAATTACTTCTTTGATCCATTGTTGTGAGACGTCTGGATGAAAAGATTGGATTTCGTTTGCAAGTGTATTGATTTGTTCTTCTGTTAGAGAAGTGACAGGTTGAAGTTCCATATTTGTTTCAATTTGTGATACTTGTTCAGAAGCGTATACAGCTGAAACACTTGGAATCGCTGATACAATTAACACAACTGACGTCAAAAAAACCGAAATAAATTTCATTAATTTGTTCATGAGCTTTTCTCCTTTTTATTTGTATCTGCTTACATTTTATTATATACTGTTATTATAGTCAATAAAAACATGCTATTATGTTAAAAAAATATTTTTCAAAATATAAATGGACGGATTTATTTTGGATTTTATTTGTTATTTTGACCTGCCTCTATATTGGTAACCATGATTTGTTTACTCTCAATCATCAAGAATTCTCTTTTCGTGGTAGCGTTTGGGGTCTGGTACTGGCCTTATATCACTTATTGTTCATTGATAAGTTTGTAATTTCGAATCGAAAATAAAGATTAGAACTATGATTGACTGGCTACTTTTAATATTGATTTTGGAGGAAGATTTTGTCTCTATTATTTATTATTTTAAATTTATCTATTTTGTACAAGATTTATTCTTTGAGACGGGAGAAGTCGAAATACTTGATTTATACGGCCTATATCATATTTGGGGTAAATGTAGTATATGGTATTCAATGGTTATTAAGAGAACTGATTTCAACTATTTCCCCTTAATGTGTATGGAAACTATAACAAAACGCATAAGATTAAGGTTTGTGTACCTGTTCTTATGCGTTTTTGTAATATTGAAGATTTTCGGTAAGTTTTATACCTTTGGGAAGTCTAGTTTAGAATGCTTTCCCAACCAAAATCTCTGCTTCGATGGTAATCTCTGTCAGTTGGCTCCAGTCAATCTTGCTCTGGTCAACGTGAAAGAGGAGAGGAGTCATACTGAGTAGGGCTTGGAGTTGTTCTGCTGTGATAGTCTTAGTCAGAGAGGCAGTTTGACTAGATAGGATGGAAAAGTGTTCCTGGAAATGCTCCTTGATATCTTGGTTAGAATACTCCTTGTTTGTCAGCTGGTCCTGTACTCTTTGACGGATTTCTTTGAGGTGATTTTCAGTTGGGATAACCTTTATCAAGATACCGTCTTTGGATAAAACGCGACGAAATTCTCCATAGTTGGCAGGTGAGAAGATATCAAGCAGAATATCCATGTTAGCGTCTTTTATAGGAAGTCGTGCCAAGTCGCCAACGAACCAATTGACTGCCCAGTTGGGTTCACTTTTAGCAGCGATTTGGACTGAATCTTTGGAGATGTCAAAGGCATAGAAAGTTTTTTCAGAGTGACTTTCTTGTAGTTTGCGAGAATAGAATCCTTCACCACAACCGATATCCAAAATTGTTGTGGTAGTTTTTGAGCTTGCAAGCAAGTCAGATACAGCATCTAAGATAGCTTGGTAAAAGCCGGCTTCTAGGATTTGTTGACGGTTTTGAAAATTTTCCTTGTCATAGTTAGCAGATTGCTTGATTTGAGGTGCTAGATTGACATAGCCAAATTTCGCCAAGTCAAAAGAATGACGGTTGCAGCACTTGAAATTAGTCTCTAACAGAGTCAGATTTTCTTGACAGATAGGACAGGCAAAGGCAGTCGCAGAAGCAAAACGCTGAAGTTTGGGCTTGAGATTTGTATTCATAGTTTAAGTGTATCAAAAGAGGCAAATGAAAGCAACTTTAGGAATAAGTAGATGGGAGATTCAGTAGAAATAAAACTAATTCTCCAATTTATAGAATGAAATTGCTTTTATATCTAAATTGCTATATAATAATGATAAGGAGGAAATAAGTATGTTAAAAGAAGTATTAACCGTTGCAAAAGTTGCGAAAAAATCTTCATTATTTTTGGGTGGTGTCGCATTTGGTACCCTTGGTTTGAAAATCTTAGCAAGTAAGGAAGCTAAAAAAGGTTATTCTAAAGCTTTGGCTAAGGCTTACAAGTTGAAAGACGAGCTAGATGCATCTGTTTCTGTTGTGAAGCAACATGGAGACGATGTCTTGCAAGATGCCAAATATTTGTACGAGCAAGAGAAAAAAGAAGAGCAATTAGATAGCCTTATAGGTGAATAATATGTCTTTTAAAGTGCTACATAGAGGATACCAACATATCCGACTATCATCTTCTTTTTCACTTACCTTGGATATTCAAGACTATCTTCGTTCCTTGGCGAGAGATGAAAAGGGGATTGAGTCTATCCAGTTTTACATGGATCAACAGCACTTTACTCTACGCATAAAAGAAGGCTTTTCTGTATTAGATAATGCAGAAGCCTTTTTAAAAAGAATTGATAAAGGGAAAGTTTCTGAGTTGATGACTCTTCCCATTCGTAGAGAAGAGAGTGCTTATTCTATTGTTTCAGGTGCAGCGGTTAAGCGTGTACTTTTTCGTAGTTTTGTGCCGTATCCTATTCGCTATATATGGACTTGTTATCAGGCTTTGGGTTATATTAGAGAAGCCTATCAAACACTAGCGCGTAAGGAACTAACGATGGAAGTCTTGGACTGTTCGGCTATTTTATTGTCTTTGTTTATGAACCAATCCAAGACAGCTAGCAATATCATGTTTATGCTTGATTTGGGGAATCATTTAGATCAGTGGTCCTTGAAAAAAACTGCAACAGATTTAGAACAGAGTCTTCTTGCAAAAGAGAGCGATGTATTCCTAGTACAGGGCGATACGGTTGTTAGTATCAAGAGTTCCGATGTTCAAATAGGAGATGTCTTGATCTTATCTCAAGGAAATGAAATTCTGTTTGATGGACAAGTAGTTTCAGGTTTAGGTATGGTCAACGAAAGTTCCTTGACAGGAGAGAGTTTTCCAGTTGAAAAAAGAGAGTCTGATTTGGTTTGTGCAAATACAGTATTAGAAACTGGAGAGTTACGCATTTGTGTAACAGATAATCAGATGAACAGCCGTCTTTTACAGCTGATTGAGTTGATGAAGAAATCTGAAGAAAACAAGAAAACGAAACAACGCTATTTCATCAAGATGGCGGATAAAGTCGTCAAATATAATTTCTTGGGGGCTGGGCTGACTTACCTATTGACAGGTTCTTTTTCTAAGGCTATTTCTTTCCTATTGGTCGATTTCTCCTGCGCTTTGAAAATCTCTACTCCTGTAGCTTATTTGACAGTTATCAAGGAAGGGTTGAACCGTGAAATGGTGATTAAGGATGGAGATGTTCTGGAGAAATATCTGGAAGTTGATACTTTCTTGTTTGATAAGACAGGAACAATCACAACTAGTTATCCTATAGTTGAAAAGGTGTTACCTTTTGGAGACTATAGTGAGGAAGATATTCTCAGAATCAGTGCCTGTCTTGAGGAACACATTTATCATCCTATTGCTAATGCCATCGTCAAGCAAGCTGAGATAGAGGGAATTGAACATGAGGAAATGCATGGGAAACTCCAATATATCGCAAGCAAGGGGATCAAATCTCATATAGATGGCCAACCAGTTCTTATTGGGAATTATGTCTTGATGCAGGATGAGCAGATTCATATCAGTTCAGAACAAAATGATTTAATTGAAGAGTACAAGAGTCACTACAATCTCTTATTCTTGGCTTATCAAAATGAATTGATTGGAATGTTCTGCATTCATACTCCTTTGAGAAAAGAAGCAAAAACAGCCTTGGATAAACTTAAGGCACAGGGGAAAAAATTGATTCTGGCAACAGGAGACACCTTGATTAGGACAGAGGAATTAGTCAAAGATTTGCCCTTTGATCAGGTCTATACAGACTTGAAACCTGATGGGAAATTTGAGTTAGTAGAGAAACTGCAGAAAGCAGGTCACACTATTTTGATGGTTGGAGATGGATTGAATGACTCAGCGGCTTTAACTCTATCAGATATCGGTGTGGTGATGAATGAGAGTGCAGATATTTCTAAGCAGATGAGTGATATCTTATTGTTAGATAATCGTTTGGATTTCTTCCAAGAGTTGGATTCGTTATCATCATCTTTGCAAACACTCATCAAGAAAAATATTCAAGATACCGTTGTCGTAAATAGTAGTTTGATTGGCTTTGGCTTATTTAATTGGTTCAGTCCTTCAAATCTCTCTATCTTACATAATCTAACAACCTTGCGCATTGTCCTGCGTAGCCTGTCTATTAAAAATAGATAGATGAGAGTTATTAACAGCAAAAAGGAGTTACCTTTCTCGAGGTTAACTCCTTTGTTTATAGATAAATGTTGAATAGTTTAGTAAGTCAATACAAAGTATTTTTTCTTCCCACGACGGATAACAGTCAGTTCATTCTCTAACTTATCAGCGTCACTCAAGACATAGTCAAGGTCTTGGATGCGGTCGCCGTTTACGTAGATGGCTCCGTTTTGGACGTCTTCACGGGCTTGGCGTTTTGAGTTAACTATACCAGATGAGACGAGCAGTTCCACGATATTGTTGTGTTCGTCTGCCTGTACTTGGTAGTTTGGCACACCACGAAGTCCTTGTTTGAGCTCTTTGACAGAAAGGTTTTTGATGTTTCCTGCAAAGAGTTGCTCAGTGATGTTAAGTGCTTCTTTGTAGGCTTCTTCTCCGTGAACAAGTGTAACAACTTCACGAGCCAAGACTTTTTGAGCCAAGCGTTCGTGTGGCGCTGCTTCAAATTGTTTACGAATATCTTCAATCTCATCAAGTGACAAGAAAGTAAAGATTTTCAAGAAGCGAACAGCGTCAGCGTCCATCACGTTCATCCAGAATTGGTACATTTCGTATGGAGAAGTCTTTTCGGGATTGAGCCAGACGGCATTTCCTTCTGATTTACCAAATTTTTTACCAGTTGCATCTGTGATTAGTGGAACAGTGATAACGTGACCAGTCTTGTCCGCCTTACGACGAAGCAATTCGGTACCAGCTGTCATATTTCCCCACTGGTCAGAACCACCGATTTGAAGAGTGACATTATGGTCTTGGTTAAGGACGAAGAAGTCGTACCCTTGCATGATTTGGTAAGCGAACTCAGTGTAAGAAATTCCTGTTTCGATCCGTTTTTTAACAGATTCCTTACTCATCATGTAGTTGACCGTGAAGTATTTTCCAATATCACGGAGGAAGTCAATGAAGCTGATGCTGCCAAACCAGTCGTAGTTGTTGACCATGACAGCCTTGTTTTCGCCATTTTCAAAGTCAAGAAAACGAGAAAGTTGTCCTTGGATAGACTTGACCCAGCCATCTACTGTGTCTTTTGTTTGGAGACTACGTTCAGCATCTTTGAAGGACGGATCTCCGATGAGACCTGTAGCACCGCCAACGAGCGCATAAGGTTTGTGACCTGCTAGTTGCAAGCGACGACTTGTCAAGATTGCGACAAGGTGGCCTAGGTGAAGGCTGTCAGCAGTTGGATCGTAGCCAGTATAATAAGAAACTTGACCTTCTTCTAGGGCTTTACGCAAAGCTTCTTCATCAGTCGTTTGAAATATCAAACCACGCTCTTTTAGCTCATCAAAAATGTGCATGTGTCTTTTCTCCTTTTTAAAATTATTGTTTCTACCTATTGTATCACAAACTTGGGCAATAGCCTAGCAGAATAGGGAAGAAAGTGGCTATTTTATTGAAAATTTCCCTTTTGTGGTATAATGGATAGAGTGAGGAAATCCATGCAAAATCAATTAAATGAATTAAAACGAAAAATGCTGGAATTTTTCCAGCAAAAACAAAAAAATAAAAAATCAGCTAGACCTGGCAAGAAAGGTTCAAGTACCAAAAAATCTAAAACCTTAGATAAGTCAGCCATTTTCCCAGCTATTTTACTGAGTATAAAAGCCTTATTTAACTTACTCTTTGTACTCGGTTTTCTAGGAGGAATGTTGGGAGTTGGGATTGCTTTGGGGTACGGAGTGGCCTTATTTGACAAGGTTCGGGTGCCTCAGACAGAAGAATTGGTGAATCAGGTCAAGGACATCTCTTCTATTTCAGAGATTACCTATTCGGACGGGACGGTGATTGCTTCCATAGAGAGTGATTTGTTGCGTACTTCTATCTCATCTGAGCAAATTTCGGAAAATCTGAAGAAGGCTATCATTGCGACAGAAGATGAACACTTTAAAGAACATAAGGGTGTAGTACCCAAGGCGGTGATTCGTGCGACCTTGGGGAAATTTGTAGGTTTGGGTTCCTCTAGTGGGGGTTCAACCTTGACCCAGCAACTAATTAAACAGCAGGTGGTTGGGGATGCGCCGACCTTGGCTCGTAAGGCGGCAGAGATTGTGGATGCTCTTGCCTTGGAACGCGCCATGAATAAAGATGAGATTTTAACGACCTATCTCAATGTGGTTCCCTTTGGCCGAAATAATAAGGGACAGAATATTGCAGGGGCTCGGCAAGCAGCTGAGGGAATTTTCGGTGTAGATGCCAGTCAGTTGACTGTTCCTCAAGCAGCATTTTTAGCAGGACTTCCACAGAGTCCCATTACTTACTCTCCTTATGAAAATACTGGGGAGTTGAAGAGTGATGAAGACCTAGAAATTGGCTTAAGACGGGCTAAGGCAGTTCTTTACAGTATGTATCGTACAGGTGCATTAAGCAAAGACGAGTATTCTCAGTACAAGGATTATGACCTTAAACAGGACTTTTTACCATCGGGCACGGTTACAGGAATTTCACGAGACTATTTATACTTTACAACTTTGGCAGAAGCTCAAGAACGTATGTATGACTATCTAGCTCAGAGAGACAATGTCTCCGCTAAGGAGTTGAAAAATGAGGCAACTCAGAAGTTTTATCGAGATTTGGCAGCCAAGGAAATTGAAAATGGTGGTTATAAGATTACTACTACCATAAATCAGAAAATTCATTCTGCCATGCAAAGTGCGGTTGCTGATTATGGCTATCTTTTAGACGATGGAACAGGTCGTGTAGAAGTAGGGAATGTCTTGATGGACAACCAAACAGGTGCTATTCTAGGCTTTGTAGGTGGTCGTAATTATCAAGAAAATCAAAATAATCATGCCTTTGATACCAAACGTTCGCCAGCTTCTACTACCAAGCCCTTGCTGGCCTACGGTATTGCTATTGACCAGGGCTTGATGGGAAGTGAAACGATTCTATCTAACTATCCAACAAACTTTGCTAATGGCAATCCGATTATGTATGCTAATAGCAAGGGAACAGGAATGATGACCTTGGGAGAAGCTCTGAACTATTCATGGAATATCCCTGCTTACTGGACCTATCGTATGCTCCGTGAAAAGGGTGTTGATGTCAAGGGTTATATGGAAAAGATGGGTTACGAGATTCCTGAGTACGGTATTGAGAGCTTGCCAATGGGTGGTGGTATTGAAGTCACAGTTGCCCAGCATACCAATGGCTATCAGACCTTAGCTAATAATGGAGTTTATCATCAGAAGCATGTGATTTCAAAGATTGAAGCAGCAGATGGTAGAGTGGTGTATGAGTATCAGGATAAACCGGTTCAAGTCTATTCAAAAGCTACTGCGACGATTATGCAGGGATTGCTACGAGAAGTTCTATCCTCTCGTGTGACAACAACCTTCAAGTCTAACCTGACTTCTTTAAATCCTACTCTGGCTAATGCAGATTGGATTGGGAAGACTGGTACAACCAACCAAGACGAAAATATGTGGCTCATGCTTTCGACACCTAGATTAACCCTAGGTGGCTGGATTGGGCATGATGATAATCATTCATTGTCACGTAGAGCAGGTTATTCTAATAACTCTAATTACATGGCTCATCTGGTAAATGCGATTCAGCAAGCTTCCCCAAGCATTTGGGGGAACGAGCGCTTTGCTTTAGATCCTAGTGTAGTGAAATCGGAAGTCTTGAAATCAACAGGTCAAAAACCAGGGAAGGTTTCTGTTGAAGGAAAAGAAGTAGAGGTCACAGGTTCGACTGTTACCAGCTATTGGGCTAATAAGGCAGGAGCGCCAACGACCAGTTATCGCTTTGCTATTGGTGGAAGTGATGCGGATTATCAGAATGCTTGGTCTAGCATTGTGGGGAGTCTACCAACTCCATCAAGTTCCAGCAGTTCAAGTAGTAGTTCTAGCGATAACAGTAACTCAAGTACTACACGACCTTCTTCTTCAAGGGCGAGACGATAATTCTCTAAATGAAGTGGCCAATCAATGGATTGCCACTTTTTTCCTTTCGTGTTACAATAAGGGTATGAATCAGTATCAGAAAAAGATTGTTAACGGAAAAATTTATTCGCTCCTATCCGGCTTAATATGGGGAATCTGTGGAATTTTAGGAGAGTACTTCTTTACTCATTATCAGGTGTCTTCGGGCTGGATTACCTCTATGCGTTTGACACTGGCAGGGAGTCTTGTACTCATTTGGTCTGCAATACAATTAAAATCGCAAGTGCTAGATATTTGGCGAGATAAGAAAAATTACCTGCCCTTTTTAGCCTATGCTATTTTGGGGATTTTTTCAGTTCAGTATTTTTTCTATCTCTGTGTAGAATACTCAAATGCTACGACAGCAACTATTTTACAGTTTATTAGCCCTGTCTTTATCCTCTTTTACAATCGCTTGGTTTATCAAAAACGAGCGTCAAAAAGCGCTGTTTTCTATGTTTTGGTTGCCATGCTGGGTGTTTGCTTGATGGCGACAAAGGGAGATCTCTCTCAGTTATCCATGACGCCGCTAGCTCTTATAACAGGTTTGCTGAGTGCCATGGGTGTTATGTTTAATGTTATCTTGCCCCAACCTTTTGCTAAGCGTTATGGTTTTGTTCCTACGGTTGGGTGGGGGATGATTTTGGCAGGTTTGTTTAGCAATGTCCTCTCGCCGGTTTATCAGCTTTCCTTTACTCTTGATATTTGGAGTATCTTGATTTGCCTCATTATCGCTTTCTTTGGAACGGCTTTTGCTTTTTTCATTTCCATGAAGGCTGTGTCCTTGGTTTCTCCTTTGGTGGTTGCCGTTATCAGTGCCAGTGAACCTCTCTCTTCTGCTCTCTTGAGTGTTTTGTTCTTAGGATTAGTAGTGGATTGGTCCCTCCTTCTAGCTATAGCCTTGATTATTTTACCCATGATATTTTTGTCTATAGAAGAAGCGAAAGAAAGTAGATAAAAAGTCTTTTCTTAATTCTAAAAGTGTGCTATACTAGAATAGTCAATAAAACACGGGGAGATAGTTGTGAAGAGTGTTTTTAGGTTGTATCGGTAGGGGCTTGCTTTTACCGACAGCACGTTTTATCTCACATCCCTAAAAAATCATACCTAAAAACAGACAAAAAGGCTTCAAATTTGAGGCCTTTTTTGGTAGAATAGGTATCATTATAACGAACCAGGAGGCACCTATGACTGCTACAAAAATGAACGCTCAAGAAATTATCCAATTTATCGCCAATGCTGAAAAGAAAACCAGTGTCAAAGTAACCTTTGAGGGGCAACTCGCAACTTCTGTGCCTAGCTCTGTTGTCAAACTAGGAAATGTCCTATTCGGAGACTGGAAGGACGTGGCTCCGCTTCTTGAAGGTTTGGTAGAAAATCAAGATTATGTTGTCGAGCAAGATGCTCGTAATTCTGCAGTTCCTTTGCTAGATAAGCGTGTTATCAACGCTCGTATCGAGCCAGGTGCTATTATCCGTGACCAGGTGGAAATTGGTGACAATGCTGTTATCATGATGGGAGCTGTTATCAATATCGGTGCTGAAATCGGTGCTGGAACCATGATTGACATGGGTGCCATCCTTGGTGGCCGTGCCATCGTTGGAAAAAATAGCCACGTTGGTGCAGGTGCAGTTTTGGCAGGTGTGATTGAGCCAGCTAGTGCTGAACCAGTCCGTGTCGGAGACAATGTTCTTATCGGTGCTAATGCAGTGGTTATCGAAGGAGTCCAAATCGGTAGTGGTTCAGTTGTCGCAGCAGGAGCTATTGTTACCCAAGATGTCCCAGAAAACGTGGTAGTAGCAGGTGTTCCAGCTCGTATTATCAAAGAAATTGATGCCCAAACTCAACAAAAAACAGCGCTAGAGGATGCGCTTCGTACCTTGTAATTGTAAAAGTAAAAAAGAGGCGGAACCCTTTTTCCAGCCTCTTTCTGCTATATCGGAGGACAGATAGATGTTAGATTTGATTCAGACTAGACGAGATTTACACCAGATACCAGAGATTGGCTTGGAGGAGTTCAAGACTCAGGCTTATTTGCTGGATGTGATTGAGAAATTGACTACGGGCAAGGATTTTGTTCAAATTCGTACTTGGCGGACAGGGATTTTGGTCTACCTGCAGGGAAGTCAGCCGGAGCGAACCATTGGTTGGCGGACAGATATTGATGGCCTACCTATCGTCGAACAAACAGGTCTACCTTTTGCTTCTCAACACCAAGGTCGCATGCATGCCTGTGGTCATGATTTTCATATGACCATTGCCTTAGGCTGTCTTGAGCGCGCCCTTGAGGAGCAACCCAAGAATAATCTGCTCTTTCTATTTCAGCCTGCTGAAGAAAATGAAGCTGGTGGTATGCTCATGTATGAGGACGGTGCTTTTGGAGATTGGTTGCCAAACCAATTCTATGGTCTCCATGTTCGTCCAGATTTGAAAGTCGGCCAGATTGCGACTAATACTCATACACTCTTTGCAGGAACTTGCGAGGTGAAGATCCGTTTCAAAGGCAAAGGTGGCCACGCAGCTTTTCCTCATGAAGCCAATGACGCCTTGGTAGCGGCTAGTTACTTTGTGACCCAAGTGCAGTCAGTTGTTAGCCGCAATGTCAACCCAATCGAGGGAGCAGTGGTGACCTTCGGCGTTTTTCAAGCTGGAACCACCAACAATGTCATCACAGACACAGCTTTTTTACATGGAACTATTCGTGCCTTGACACAGGACATGAGTCTCTTGGTGCAAAAGAGGGTAAAAACAGTTGCAGAAGGGGTTGCAGCTGCCTTTGATATGGAAGTCGAAGTGGAACTCAAACAAGGTGGATACCTACCTGTTGAGAACAATCCAGCCTTGGCGCGTGAACTGATGGACTTCTTTGACGAAAAAGACGGAATCGAGTTGATTGATATCGAACCTGCTATGACAGGCGAGGACTTTGGTTATCTCCTTTCAAAGGTTGATGGCGTGATGTTTTGGCTAGGTATCGATAGTCCCTACGCTCTTCATCACCCTCAAATGAGTCCTAAGGAAGAAGTCTTAGCTATTGGGGTGGCTGCGGTGTCTAGTTTCCTGAAAAAGAAGGCAGCAGAATAGAGGGCTTGTCTATGAAATCGGAATTACGCAAGCAAGTCTTGCATGAAATGAAGGCTTTATCTCAAGAACAAAAACAGGCTATAGACCAAGCTTTAACCGAGCGAATTTTACAACACCCCTTTTATCAAGAAGCCAAGGTCATCGCAACCTACCTCTCTTTTTCTCATGAGTTTCAAACGCGGGAACTGATTGAGCAGGCGCTGAAGGACGGCAAGAAGGTTTTAATACCCAAAACTTATCCCAAGGGGCGCATGGACTTTGTAGTCTATGATCCGCAGCAGTTGGTAAAAACTGCCTTTGCCTTACTGGAGCCACAGGGAGATTTGGAAGTGGTGGATGTATCTCAGATTGATTTGATTCATGTTCCTGGCCTGGCTTTTACGACGGATGGATATCGGATTGGATATGGTGGAGGTTATTATGACCGCTATCTGGAACATTTTTCTGGTCATACTTTGAGTACGGTTTATCCTTGTCAAATTCAGGACTTTATACCTGAAAACCATGATATTCCTGTTCAGGAGGTATTAATTGATGAAGGAAATCTTTGATAGACGTTACCCTGTGACGAGTTTCTTCCTCTTAGTGACGGCCTTGGTATTTTTACTAATGTTGGTCACTGCAGGCGGAAACTTTGACAGGGCAGATACATTATTTCGATTTGGAGCCATGTATGGGCCAGCTATTCGCCTCTTTCCCGAGCAGGTTTGGCGTCTCTTGTCTGCCATTTTTGTTCATATTGGGTGGGAACATTTCATTGTTAATATGCTTTCACTTTATTATCTTGGAAGGCAGGTAGAGGAGATTTTCGGTTCTAAGCAGTTTTTCTTTCTCTATCTTTTATCAGGAATGATGGGCAATCTCTTTGTTTTTGTATTTAGTCCTAAATCCTTAGCAGCAGGCGCCTCTACCTCTCTTTATGGGCTATTTGCCGCGATTATTGTTCTTCGCTATGCAACTCGCAATCCTTATATCCAACAGCTAGGGCAATCCTATCTGACACTTTTTGTGGTTAACATTATTGGAAGTGTTCTGATTCCAGGAATCAGCCTAGCAGGCCATATCGGTGGTGCAGTTGGTGGCGCATTTCTAGCAGTTATCTTTCCAGTTAGAGGAGAAAAACGGATGTATAACATCAGCCAGAGATTAGGAGCGGTAGTCTTGTTCGTAGGACTCGCCATTTTGCTTTTCTACAAGGGAATGGGAATGTGACGAAGTTGAAAGAAAATTTGTGTAATGAAAAAAGATAAGGCATTTTTTGAACCTTATCTTTTTATTTTATTCCTTCTCAGTCAATTCTTTTCCAAGTTGGATGAGGTAATTCTTCAAATCATCTTTGACTTGTGGATGTTTGAGGGCGTAGTCAATAGATGTTTTCATAAAGCCAAACTTATCCCCAACGTCGTAACGAGCTCCTGTAAATTCACGGGCAAAAACACGCTGTGTTTTATTAAGAGTATCGATTGCATCAGTAAGTTGGATTTCATTTCCAGCACCAGGAGCTTGCTTTTCGAGAATCTCAAAAATTTCAGGCGTGAGGAGGTAGCGTCCGATAATAGCAAGGTCGCTAGGAGCGTCCTCTGGAGCTGGTTTTTCAACAAAGGTTTCAACACTGTAAAGACCATCTTTTCCTTCGCCTTGCGGAGCAATAACCCCGTAAGCAGATACTTCGTCATGAGGGACTGGCATGACAGCGATAGTAGACGCGTGGGTACGCTTGTAGTCATCCATGAGTTGTTTGGTAAGTGGAACAGCCTTTTCGTCTGTGATATCCATCAAGTCATCACCAAGCATAACGACAAAAGGTTCATTTCCGACGAAAGCCTTGGCTTGCAAAACAGCATCTCCGAGACCGCGTGGATGAGTTTGGCGGATAAAATGCAGACGCATGCCAGTTGTTTCATCAACTAGCTTCAAAAGATCTGTTTTCCCTTTTTCTTTGAGGTTATATTCCAATTCGAAGTTTGAATCGAAGTGGTCCTCAATAGAACGTTTTGATTTACCAGTGACAACTAGAATATCTTCAATACCTGATTTGAGAGCCTCTTCCACGATAAACTGGATAGTTGGTTTGTCTACGATTGGCAACATTTCTTTGGCAAGGGCCTTGGTTGCTGGTAAAAATCGAGTTCCTAGTCCAGCAGCAGGGATAACTGCCTTTCTAACTTTTGATGTCATAAAAATCCTTTCTATAGAGGGTTAAGACCACTCATTTTCTGCTTTAAATTCATTGTTCATGATGTCATAAATGGCATCTTTGATATTGGTTCCGTGATAAATAACTTGGTAAATAGCCTGTGTAATGGGCATATAGACTCCAAGTTCTTGGGCTAGTTCATAGGCTGCTCGAGTCGTTGAAATTCCTTCGATTACCATGCCCATATTAGCTTCTATATCAGCTAGGGATTCTCCTCGTCCGAGAGCATCTCCAGCTCTCCAGTTACGAGAGTGGATGGAAGTTCCCGTTACGATCAAATCTCCCACACCAGATAAGCCGCTATAGGTCAATGGACTGGCCCCGAGTGCTACCCCTAGGCGGGTGATTTCTGCTAAACCTCGAGCGATGATGGCTGCCTTAGCATTATCACCAAATCCAAGACCATGTAAAGCTCCAGCACCGACAGCAATAATATTTTTAAGAGCACCAGCAGTTTCAACCCCGATAACATCCGTATTGGTATAAAGTCGGAAGTAGTGATTACTAAATAGCTTCTGAACGTATTGAGCTGTTTGTAAATCTTTAGAAGCAGCAGTTATTAAAGTTAGGTCACGCACAATGGTCTCTTCTGCATGACTAGGCCCTGAAACAACGACGATATCACTACGGAGATGTTCAGGAATTTCTTCTTCAAGAATGGTTGATAATCGTTTATGGCTATCAGGTTCTAATCCCTTTGATGCGTGCATGATGATAACCTTATGGTCCAAGGTTTGTGCAACTTGCTGGGCAACAAGTCGTGTCACTTTTGTTGGGACAACAAACAAAATCGCATCCACATCTTTCAATGTTTCTGCTAAGTCGGTGTAGGCAATGATATTTTCGTCTAGAACGACATCTTTAAAGTAGTGCTTATTAGTATGGTGTGTATTAATTTCATTGATTTGCTCGGGAAGATTTCCCCAAATACGTACCTCGTGTCCATTGTCATTTAAGACTTGTGAAAGGGCGGTTCCCCAAGAACCAGGCCCCAAGACGGCGACGGTTTGTTTTTCCATGATTTCCTCCTTGATAGAGTTCTTTCTCTTATTCTATCATATTCTAGGGGATTTTGCACTTGCATTACTGGGGTATGGTGGAAAAATACACAAAAACCGAGACGAAGGGATAAACTCTTAGTCTTTAGTTAAAGTGAGAAGAAATCTGATAGATAGTTTGATTCAGTATATGCTTATAATAGAGGTAAACAACTCAGGAGGTTCTTGTAGGTTGCGAGAGTTTGGCGAAAAAATTAAAAGATTACGTTTGGCTAAAAAAATCAGTCGTTCAGAATTTTGTGGTGATGAGTCTGAATTAAGTATCCGTCAATTAATTAGAATTGAAAATGGAGAATCCAGACCAACACTAACAAAGTTAAAATATATCGCTGAACGTTTGGGGTTTGAAGATTACAAGTTGATGCCAAGTTATATAGAGTTGGATAAGGAATACCTAGAATTGAAGTATTTCTTGATGAGGACTCCTACATACGAAGATGAAACTATCGCCCAAAAGAAAGAGAGTGTTTTTGCTAAGATTTTTGAAGAGTATTATGATAGGCTACCTGAGGAAGAAAGATTTATCATCCCAAATTATTCATATCTGGCACTAACGAACTATACAGTTCAAAAATTACCAGAAAAGCTAGTTGAAATACTGTCCTTCTGGTGATTTTGCTTAATTTCTGATGTTCGAGACATAATTGAGGAGATTTGTCTTGATTTTTTCCTAAAAAAGGGCAGACTCCTCCCTTGGTTTGATGCTCGATTTTTAAAATAAGGTGACTTATTCTGTTAGGCATGTTTTCCCCTGCCCTCTAGCTCTATATGGAACAGGGAGTATCAGATTTATCTGGCAGATTGTATCAAATAAGGCTTGAAACTGTTTTGAATAGGCGTATAGACTTGAGAATTTGAGAATATGTCGTCTAGCAGTAGAGACATATTTTCCGGCAATATGAAGGAAGAGACGTCGAAAACGCTTGATAGTCAAGGACTTTACTTCATCACCAGCTAGCTGCTTTAAAAAGAGGTAGAGATTATAAGCCAGACAGCCCATCATCATACGTACTTCATTCTTAATCATGGTCGAACTATCTGTCTTATCCCCAAAGAATCCTGCTTTCCTTTCTTTGATAAAGTTTTCAGCATTCCCTCGTTCACGATAGAATTGAAACAGCTCCTCACTATCTACACTGCTTAAATTGGTCAAATTGGTCAAATGAACTTTTTTACAACCATAAAAAAGAGCACTTAATCGTACTCTTCTCTTTTAAGGATTAGTTGAATTAATTCAAATCCACTAGTTCTCCTGTTTCTAGGTAGACTAGGCGTTCACAAATGTTAGCAATGTAATCAGCGAAGCGTTCCAGATGCCCTATGATATAAAGGTATTGAGTTCCATTGGGAATTGAGGTTTCTTGGTCTTTCATAAGTCCAATGATTTCCTTTGATAAGGCATAATAATATTGGTCAATCTGTTCATCTTTTTGAGCAATACTAATAGCTTTTGAGGCTTGGTGCAAAGGAAAGGCAACCAATAAATCGGCTAGCATGCTGAGGGATAATTTACCCATTTGGTGTAACTGTTCTTCGTCAGGGGCTAGTTGATTTTCTTTTAGTTGCAAAACAGCTTTGGCAATGCCTGCCATATGGTCTCCCATACGTTCAAGGTCTGAACAAGAAGACATGATGCTAATCACAAATCGAAGGTCAGACACTTGTGGCTGCTGCAAGGCCAACAAACGGGCACAGGTCAATTCGATAGCGCTTTGACCTTGGTTGATAGCATGATCCTTATTGATAATTAGCTCTGCCATCTCCTTGTCTTTGGAGGCTAAGGCCAGTAAGGCTTTTGAAGCTGTTTCAAGGACAAGTTGCCCTAGTCCTAAAAAGGATTGTTCTAATTCATGCAATTCTAAGTCAAATTGATTTCTCATAGGTTTTTCCTTCCTTATCCGAACCGTCCTGAAATATAGTCTTCTGTGCGCTGATCTTTTGGATTGGTAAACACGTCAACGGTATCTCCAAATTCGCAAATTTCTCCTGTTAAGAAAAAAGCAGTTTTATCTGAAATACGTGAAGCTTGTTGCATGTTATGGGTAACAATGATAATCGTATAATCTTTTTTTAGTTGCTGAATGAGGTCTTCAATTTTTAAAGTGGAGATAGGGTCTAAGGCTGAAGTCGGCTCATCCATTAACAGAATATCAGGTTCTACTGCTAAAGCTCGCGCAATGCAAAGGCGTTGCTGCTGACCGCCAGATAAGGACATGGCACTCTTTTTAAGATCATCTTTGACTTCTTCCCAAATGGCTGCCCCTTTTAAAGATTTCTCCACTAAGGCATCTAATTGTTTTTTGTCTCGAATACCATGTGTCCTTGGGCCATAAGCCACGTTATCATAGATAGACATGGCAAAGGGATTAGGCTGTTGAAAAACCATCCCTACACGCTTACGTAGCTGATTAAGGTTGAATTTGCTACTATAAATATCTTGCTCATCTAAGAGGACTTGGCCTTCAATATGGCAAGAAGGAACCAAATCGTTCATCCGGTTAAGGGTTTTTAGAAAAGTTGATTTGCCACAACCAGATGGGCCTATCAAGGCAGTAATCTGCCTTTCTGGTAATTGAATCGAAATATTTTTTAAGGCTTGAAAATCCCCGTAAAATAAGTCTAGGTGTCTAACTGAAAATGTTCCCATACTAGGAAGCTCCTTTCACAAGTTTTCGAGATAATAAGCTTGATAGAGTATTTATCATTAAAACAGTAATAATCAAAATCACACCGGTAGCATAGGCTTCATTGACATGTAGCCCCTCACTTGACAGCATATACATATGCAGGGCTAGAGAACGACCTGAAGACATGAGACTACTTGGCGTATTGGTAGAGGTACCTAATGTATACATGAGGGCAGCTGTCTCACCAACGATACGGCCAATAGCTAGTATCACTCCAGCTAAAATACCTGGCATGGCAACTGGTAGAACAATTCTAAAAACAGTCCGTAACTTACCTGCCCCAAGTCCATAACTTGCTTGACGCATGCTATCACTAACAGATAAAAGGGCTTCTTCTGTTGAGCGAATAATGACTGGCAACACCATGATGACTGAGGTTAAGATTCCTGATAACAGAGAGTATTGAAAACCTAAGAAGACTACAAAGAAGAGCATGCCAAACAGACCAAAAACAATGGAAGGAATCCCAGACAAGGTATCTGAGGCCAATCGCATGATTTTAACACAAAGGGAATCTTTTTTTGTATATTCCACAAGATAAAAACCAGCAAAAATCCCTATGGGCAAGGCTAAAAGAAGAGCACCAAAGACCAGAATAACGGTGGAAATAATCGCTGGCATAAGGGAAATGTTCTCAGAAGTATAAGTCCAAGAAAAGAGGGATAGACTTAGATGAGGTAAGCCTTTGATGAGGATAAAACCAATGATTAAAAAGAGAGAGCCAAAGGTTAAAGCTGAAAAACAATAAACGAGAAGTTTTAGCAGGTATTTACTCATAAGATGATTTTCCTTTCAAGTAGGCAAAGTAGGCATTAATCAAGAGAATAAGGAAAAAGAGAACTGCTGAGGTTGCAATAAGGGCTTCCCTATGCTGACCTGATGCGTAAGCCATTTCCAGAACAATATTGGTTGTTAAGGTTCTGGTTCCTGAAAAGAGTCCACTTGGAATAATCGGCTGGTTGCCTGCCACCAAGATAACTGCCATGGTTTCACCTACTGCGCGACCGATTCCTAAAATAACTGCTGATAAAATACCAGATCTCGCAGCTGGCAAGATGACACTAAAAATACTCCGTTCATGACTAGCTCCTAGAGCCAAGCTACCAGAATAATACGTTTTGGGAACTGTTCGGATAGCAGATTCTGACAAACTGATAATAGTTGGCAAAATCATTATTCCTAATAGTAACGAAGCGGTTAGGACACTCATGCCATTTCCTAAAAAGCTTCTAATCCAAGGCACCAATAATTGTAGGCCGAAAAAACCATAAACAATAGATGGAATGGCTGCCATCAAGTTGATAGCTGATTTTAAGAAGCCATAGACGGGCTTTGGACAATAATAAACCATAAACACCGATGTCAAGATGCCTGTTGGCACCCCAATCACAATCGCTCCTAAGGTAATTAATAAGGAACCAACGATCATTGGTAAAATACCATAGCTTGCCGGAATGTTCGTTGGCGACCAATCACTGCCTAATAAAAAACGGGCAAAGCCGTAGTTAGCTATGAAAGGTAAGCCATTACTAAAAATAAAGAAACAGATTAGCAAAATAGCTACAACAGCTACTGTTGCACTCATGAAAAAAATTGCCCTAAAAACTGCTTCTTTGAAGGCTTGTTTTGTCACATCTTGTCCTTTCTAGTGAAGAAAGTAAGGGAGATACGACACCTCCCTACTTGCCTTCTTTATCTTATTGTACGATGAAACGTCTGCATCTCTTTAGAGATTTATGGAGCAAACATTTTATTTAATCTTGTCCCAGGTGGTTAATTTGCCACTAAAAACGTCTGCAAGTTCAGCCATACTGACTTGGCTTGCCTTATTGTCATTATTGACCACAACAGCAATACCGTCTAAAGCAATAGCATCATGGGTGAGACTCTTACCTTCTTCAGGAGTTAATTCCCTAGAAACCATACCAATATCAGCGGTTTTCTCCTTAACAGCGGTAATACCTGCTGAAGACCCATTAGAGGTAATATCAATCGTAACTTCTGGATTTTCTTTTTTATAAGCTTCTGCTAATTTTTCCATTAAAGAAGATACTGAAGTGGAACCTACAACAGACAACTTGCCTGATAAGTGTTGGCTTGTATATTCTGTGGTTTCAGTTTTAGCTTCAATAAATTTATTATCTGTGACCACTTGTTGACCTTGTTTGGAGTGGATAAAGCTGATAAAATCTTGACCTAGCTTGGAAAGATTAGAAGACCAAACAATGTTGAAGGGACGTTGAAGAGGGTATTCACCATCTAAAACTGTGTCTCGACTAGCCTTGACACCATCAATCTCTAAAGCCTTGACAGATTTCGTTAAAGATCCCAAGGAGATGTAGCCGATAGCATTAGCATTCCCTTGAACTGCTGAGAGAACACCTTCTGTACTATTTTGAATCACAGCTGTTTTGGCAGTGTTGTCAATTTTTTTATCACCGTCTTTTTTGAGAATCCCTGTGATTTCTGTGAAGGCACCCCGTGTTCCAGAGCCATTTTCTCGTGAAATCACCTCAATCGTTCCTGAAGCTGACTGTTTGGAAGCAGCTGACTGATTGCCACAGGCAACAAGCCCAAATCCTGATAAGCCAATGGCTGCAAGAGTAAGCATTTTTTTGAATTTCATAATAATCACCTTTATCTCTATGTATTTTTCTTGTGTAGGCTTACTACATTTATAGTCTAACAAGTCTTTGTAAAGGTTTATCCCTGATTCATGTAAAGATTGTGTAAAGAATCAAAAAAAGCCACTTTTGAAAAATGGCTGCTCCTAAAAATAGCTTTAAAAATTATTAGTCCTGTGCGAAAGATTGGTTAGGAAGAAAAATCGTGAAGCAACTGCCTCTGCCAAGCTGACTTGTCACCGTGACTTGGCCACCTAATAATTGACTGAGTTCTTTGACAATGGCAAGGCCAAGACCAGTGCCACCAGTTTGTCTGCTTCGACCTTTATTAACTCGGTAAAAACGTTCAAAAATACGATCCTGCTCTAATTGACTAATACCAATCCCTGTATCTGATACAGAAATCTTAATGCCTTCGTTCACCTTTTGGGTCTTGACCTCAATTTTTCCCCCTTGTTCAGTGTAACGGATGGCATTGGATAAAAGATTGAGTAAGATTTGGGAAAGTAATTGACTATCTGATACGAGGGTGACATCATCTGGCACCTGCACCTTTAGCTGTAAATCCTTCTTCTTGAGCTGAGGTTGCAAGCTTTGAGTCAAATCCTGTACAAATTCTGCCAAAGAAAGGGTCGTCCATTGTATAGGCATTTGTTGAGCCTTAGATAAGGTAAGAAGATGCTCAACAATATGCTCAAGACGCAAACTTTCTTTGTAAATAATGTCTAGAAAGTCATCCTTGAGCGCTTCTTCTTCAGCTGACATCCCCTTAATGGTTTCAGCAAAGCCCTTAATCGAAGTAACTGGTGTCCTCAATTCATGGGAGGCATTTGAGACAAAGGCTAAATTTAACTTTTCATAAGTTCTAATCGTTGTTAAATCATATAGCAAGACGAGCACAGCTTCCACAGATTGGGTGGGGCTAAAAACGGGAACTGCTGTCACTTCTAAAATCAAGTCACCCTCATGAAACCCACTTACTTCTTGTTTTAACCTTGTTTTTTGATCAAAGGCTTGGTGAACTAAATTTCGAATATCCATCCGTTTGAGGTCATCAAGTGAACTTATGTCGCCGTCCACATCGGGAAAATAATGAGGCAGAGAGCGACTGGATAATAACATCTGACCTTGAGCGGAAACTAAAAACGTCCCCATGGTTAGGTGCGACAGAAGAACCTCCATTGTTTCGGCTAGATCCTTGTATTGCTGATCCTGTTGGGAGACTTTGGTTTTTAGGCCAGACACATACTGAGCCAAAGACTTTAAGTCTTCTTGCCCTTTTTCTAAAAAGTATTCACTACTGGTCAAGAGAGGTTGGTGCAAGGTCTCAAAAGCAACTTCCCATTTCCAAAGGCAAAAGAGCCAGTAGCCACCTAGTCCCAAAGAAAGGGCTAGAAGAAAGAGACCGATGCCTTTACTGATCCAAGTTAATGCCATCCCTGCAATCAGAATGAGGCTAACACTTAGATTGACTAGCCAAAATTGAAGGTAGCGTTTCATCTATAACTCCTTGAACTTATAACCATAACCCCGAATGGTTCGAATAAATTGAGGGGCTTTAGGATTGTCTTCAATTTTTTCCCTCAACTTACCAATATGAACGTCCACCAAACGTGTTTCCTGCCCAAAGTCATACCCCCAGATACGTTCCAAAAGACGCTCTCTAGTCAGTGTCATGTTGGGATGTTTCATAAGATAGAGCAAGAGTTCAAATTCTTTTGGGGTCAAACTCAGTAACTTATTCGCCTTGTAGACTTCATGACGCTCAGGGTATACTTTCAAGGTCCCAAATAGCCAAGAATCGTCAGCGATATTATCTGAATCATCTCCTTCTTGTTCTCCTTTAGTTCGCCTGAGGACAGCCTTGACACGCGCCAGCAATTCTCTAGGGCTAAAAGGCTTGGTCAGGTAGTCATCAGCCCCTAATTCCAAGGCCAAAACCTTATCAAATTCATCACTTTTCGCAGAAACCATCATAATTGGAGTTTTGACGCCTTTGGCTCTCAGCCGCTTACAAACTTCCATGCCATCTAATTGTGGTAACATGATATCAAGCAAGATAAAATCAAAGGGTTCTGTTTCTGCCAAAGCTAAGGCCTTCCGTCCATTTGTCACCAATTGAGTAGAAAAGCCTTCCTTACTTAAATGGTAGTCAAGCAATTTCAGAATGTGTTCTTCATCATCCACTAATAAGACTTGTTTTGTCATCTATTATCTCCTATTGGTAACATTATAACACAATTATCAGAAATCCTAACATTGCTAAATCAGATTAAATTTGCCTATCAAGACTAGTATCTGGTCAAACGCTCAATCATCTCCTTGTGCTCTGGATAGGTCGCCAGTAGATCTACCCTTTCAAATAATTCAAAATCCTCAAATTCAAAACCAGGAGCAACAAGACAAGAAACCAGAGCATCATCCTTATCAACTGTTGATCCCCAAATAGTGCCCTTAGGAACACAGTAGTGAAGTTGTTGCCCTTTGGATATGTCCAGGCCTAAAGTGACTGCTTCGTAGTGACCATCTGCTGTAATCATGTGAACAGTAAGTGGGGATCCTGCATGAAAATACCAGATTTCATCTGCTGTCAATCGGTGAAAATGTGAAGGATTCGTTTCTTCTAATAAGAAATAAATACTGGTATAAAGCGCCCTTCCCTTACCAGCAAGGTTTATAGTGTCTGAAGCTTTTTTTGTTTGTCTAAAATAGCCACCTTCAACATGGGGAGCTAACTCTAGAGTTCTTATCAAGTCTTCTTTATCCGTCGGAGCCAATGGGTTGAAGTAACTCTTGTTCAAAGTGGTTTTACGATTTCAAGAACTCCTCTCAGTTCTGAGGACACGGTAATGATTGATGCGACGGAAGTACAAATCAATCGCCCTAAAAAAAGAATTAGCGAATTATTCTGATAAAAAAAATGCCACGCTATGAAGGCTCAAGCGATTGTCACAAGTCAAGGGAGAATTGTTTCTTTGGATATCGCTGTGAACTATTGTCATGATATGAAGTTGTTCAAAATGAGTCGCAGAAATATCGGACAAGCTGGTAAAATCTTGGCTGACAGTGGTTATCAAGGGCTCATGAAGATATATCCTCAAGCACAAACTCCACGTAAATCCAGCAAACTCAAGCCGCTAACAGTTGAAGATAAAGCCTATAACCATGCGCTATCTAAGGAGAGAAGCAAGGTTGAGAACATCTTTGCCAAAGTAAAAACGTTTAAAATGTTTTCAACAACCTATCGAAATCATCGTAAACGCTTCGGATTACGAATGAATTTGATTGCTGGTATTATCAATCATGAACTAGAATTCTAGTTTTGCAGGAAGTCTATTATTTGGTTAGGTGAATTAGTGAAGCGTTTAGGCAAGTGTCTCTGGTTACGACGTCATGGCCTCTAAATCGATTATATTTAGGGGTCATGACTAGTGAAGCAGTTAGCTAGTTCGCATATAAGCGGCTAGCGTCTAACAATTAGGAACTTTAGTTCCAATAACTTTAAGATTACGACGTTTTAGGACATAAATCGATCATATTTATGTCCTAAAACTAGTGAAGCGCCTAGCCAAAGTCCGAATAGGATTTGGCGTTAGTTACTTAGATTGCTTTGCAATCAAGTAACTTTGGCGATTTACATCTTCTCTGGCGCTTCTACTCCAAGCAAGCGAAGGGCTTCTTTGAGAACGACTGCGGTTGCGTAGCTGAGGGCTAGACGGCTGTCGCGTTCTGGGCTTTCATCCAAGATACGTGTATGTGCATAGTATTTGTTAAAGGATTGAGCCAGGCTAATTGCAAATTTAGCAATGATAGAAGGTTCAAAGTTATCTGCCGCACGGTTGATAATACGTGGGAAGTCTTGAATGAGTTTAATGATTTCCCAGCTTTCAGTATCATTCAAGCTATAGTTGCCAGCTGTTTCTGGTTTGAAATCGGCTTTGCGTAGGATAGATTGGATACGAGCGTAGGCATATTGAACGTAAGGTCCAGTTTCACCCTCGAAGGATACCATAGCTTCTAGGTCGAAGTCGTATCCATTTGTACGGTCGGTTTTGAGGTCATAGAATTTAATGGCTCCAACCCCAACAGCATGTGCTACTTGGTCTTTGTTTTCTAGTTCAGGATTTTTAGCCTCGATTTGGACCTTGGCACGGCTAACAGCCTCTGCAACAGTAGGCTCTAGCAAGATGACATTCCCTTTACGAGTAGAGAGCTTCTTCCCTTCTTTTGTAACCAGACCAAAAGGAACGTGGGTAATGTCGTCACTCCAATCGTAGCCCATCTCTTGCAAGACAGCTTTGAGCTGTTTAAAGTGGGCAGATTGTTCTTGACCAACGACATAGATAGATTTAGCAAATTGGTATTCGTTTTTACGGTAGAGGGCTGCAGCCAAGTCACGTGTGATATAGAGAGTTGCACCATCAGACTTCTTGATGAGGGCTGGATGTTCAATTCCGTATTTCTCAAGATTGACAACTTGGGCACCTTCTGATTCAAGAAGTAGTCCTTTTTCAGAAAGAATGTCTACAACTGCATCCATCTTATCATTGTAGAAGGCTTCTCCGTTATAGCTGTCAAATTCAACCTTCAATTCATTGTAAAGGCGGTTAAATTCCACTAAACTTTCATCGCGGAACCATTGCCAAAGAGCGAGAGCTTCCTCATCTCCATTTTCAAGTTTACGGAACCATTCGCGCGCTTCTTCATCCAAGCTAGGGTCATTTTCAGCTTCAGCGTTGATGCGGACATAGAGTTTAAGGAGTTCATCGATTGGATGAGCTTTTACAGCTTCTTCGTCGCCCCATTTTTTGTAGGCAACAATCAACATCCCAAATTGTTTACCCCAGTCTCCCAAATGGTTGACCTTGACCGTTTGATAACCGATTTTTTGGAAAATATGTGACAAGCTATCTCCGATAACAGTTGAACGCAGGTGGCCAATAGAAAATGGTTTAGCGATATTCGGACTAGACATGTCGATAACAACATTTTCTTGTTTACCAATATTTTGGTCAGCATAGTGTTCTTTTTCAGTGGTAACAGCTTGCAATACTTGAGCAGAAATGGCAGATTTATCAAGGAAAAAGTTAACGTAAGGTCCTGTTGCGACAACTTTTTCAAAGGCTTGGCTGTTCATTTTTTCAGCCAGTTCAGCCGCAATCATTTGTGGTGCTTTACGTTCGACTTTTGCAAGAGAAAAAGCAGGGAAAGCAATGTCTCCCATTTCTGAGTTTTTAGGGGTTTCCAGTAACTTTAAAACAGCCTCTTGGTCCAGGCTATCAATGATGCTAGATAATTCGCTAGCAATCAATTCTTTTGTATTCATTAAGAGCTCCTTTTTGGACTTTTCTACTATTTTATCACAATTTTAAAGAAAGAAGAAAAAATTTTTGAAATCTCCTGTTTTTTTGGTATAATATGGTTATAAATATAGTTATAAATATGCACGCAAGAGGATTTTATGAGAAAAAGAGATCGTCATCAGTTAATAAAAAAAATGATTACTGAGGAGAAATTAAGTACACAAAAAGAAATTCAAGATCGGTTGGAGGCGCACAATGTTTGTGTGACGCAGACAACCTTGTCTCGTGATTTGCGCGAAATCGGCTTGACCAAGGTCAAGAAAAATGATATGGTGTATTATGTACTAGTAAATGAGACAGAAAAGATTGATTTGGTGGAATTTTTGTCTCATCATTTAGAAGGTGTTGCAAGAGCAGAGTTTACCTTGGTGCTTCATACCAAATTGGGAGAAGCCTCTGTTTTGGCAAATATTGTAGATGTAAATAAGGATGAATGGATTTTAGGAACAGTTGCTGGTGCCAATACCTTATTGGTTATTTGTCGAGATCAGCACGTTGCCAAACTCATGGAAGATCGTTTGCTAGATTTGATGAAAGATAAGTAAGGTCTTGGGAGTTGCTCTCAAGACTTATTTTTGAAAAGGAGAGACAGAAAATGGCGATAGAAAAGCTATCACCCGGCATGCAACAGTATGTGGATATTAAAAAGCAATATCCAGATGCTTTTTTACTCTTTCGGATGGGTGATTTTTATGAATTATTTTATGAGGATGCGGTCAATGCTGCGCAGATTCTGGAAATTTCCTTAACGAGTCGCAACAAGAATGCCGACAATCCGATCCCTATGGCGGGTGTTCCCTATCATTCTGCCCAACAGTATATCGATGTCTTGATTGAGCAGGGTTATAAGGTGGCTATCGCAGAGCAGATGGAAGATCCTAAACAAGCAGTTGGGGTTGTTAAACGAGAGGTTGTTCAGGTCATTACGCCAGGGACAGTGGTCGATAGCAGTAAGCCGGACAGTCAGAATAATTTTTTGGTTTCCATAGACCGCGAAGGCAATCAATTTGGCCTAGCTTATATGGATTTGGTGACGGGTGACTTTTATGTGACAGGTCTTTTGGATTTCACGCTGGTTTGTGGGGAAATCCGTAACCTCAAGGCTCGAGAAGTGGTGTTGGGTTATGACTTGTCTGAGGAAGAAGAACAAATCCTCAGCCGCCAGATGAATCTGGTACTCTCTTATGAAAAAGAAAGCTTTGAAGACCTTCATTTATTGGATTTGCGATTGGCAACGGTGGAGCAAACGGCATCTAGTAAGCTGCTCCAGTATGTTCATCGGACTCAGATGAGGGAATTGAACCACCTCAAACCTGTTATCCGCTACGAAATTAAGGATTTCTTGCAGATGGATTATGCGACCAAGGCTAGTCTGGATTTGGTTGAGAATGCTCGCTCAGGTAAGAAACAAGGCAGTCTTTTCTGGCTTTTGGATGAAACCAAAACGGCTATGGGGATGCGTCTCTTGCGTTCTTGGATTCATCGCCCCTTGATTGATAAGGAACGAATCGTCCAACGTCAAGAAGTAGTGCAGGTCTTTCTCGACCATTTCTTTGAGCGTAGTGACTTGACAGACAGTCTCAAGGGTGTTTATGACATTGAGCGCTTGGCTAGTCGTGTTTCTTTTGGCAAAACCAATCCAAAGGATCTCTTGCAGTTGGCGACTACCTTGTCTAGTGTGCCACGGATTCGTGCGATTTTAGAAGGGATGGAGCAACCTACTCTAGCCTATCTCATCGCACAACTGGATGCAATCCCTGAGTTGGAGAGTTTGATTAGCGCAGCGATTGCTCCTGAAGCTCCTCATGTGATTACAGATGGGGGAATTATCCGGACTGGATTTGATGAGACTTTAGACAAGTATCGTTGCGTTCTCAGAGAAGGGACTAGCTGGATTGCTGAGATTGAGGCTAAGGAGCGAGAAAACTCTGGTATCAGCACGCTCAAGATTGACTACAATAAAAAGGATGGCTACTATTTTCATGTGACCAATTCGCAACTAGGAAATGTGCCAGCCCACTTTTTCCGCAAGGCGACGCTGAAAAACTCAGAACGCTTTGGAACCGAAGAATTAGCCCGTATCGAGGGAGATATGCTTGAGGCGCGTGAGAAGTCAGCCAACCTCGAATACGAAATATTTATGCGCATTCGTGAAGAGGTCGGCAAGTACATCCAGCGTTTACAAGCTCTAGCCCAAGGAATTGCGACGGTTGATGTCTTACAGAGTCTGGCGGTTGTGGCTGAAACCCAGCATTTGATTCGACCTGAGTTTGGTGACGATTCACAAATTGATATCCGGAAAGGGCGCCATGCTGTCGTTGAAAAGGTTATGGGGGCTCAGACCTATATTCCAAATACGATTCAGATGGCAGAAGATACCAGTATTCAACTGGTTACAGGGCCAAACATGAGTGGGAAGTCTACCTATATGCGTCAGTTAGCCATGACGGCGGTTATGGCCCAGCTGGGTTCCTATGTTCCTGCTGAAAGCGCCCATTTACCGATTTTTGATGCGATTTTTACCCGTATCGGAGCAGCAGATGACTTGGTTTCGGGTCAGTCAACCTTTATGGTGGAGATGATGGAGGCCAATAATGCCATTTCGCATGCGACCAAGAACTCTCTCATTCTCTTTGATGAATTGGGACGTGGAACTGCAACTTATGACGGGATGGCTCTTGCTCAGTCCATCATCGAATATATCCATGAGCACATCGGAGCTAAGACCCTCTTTGCGACCCACTACCATGAGTTGACTAGTCTGGAGTCTAGTTTACAACACTTGGTCAATGTCCACGTGGCAACTTTGGAGCAGGATGGGCAGGTCACCTTCCTTCACAAGATTGAACCGGGACCAGCTGATAAATCCTACGGTATCCATGTTGCCAAGATTGCTGGCTTGCCAGCAGACCTTTTAGCAAGGGCGGATAAGATTTTGACTCAGCTAGAGAATCAAGGAACAGAGAGTCCTCCTCCCATGAGACAAACTAGTGCTGTCACTGAACAGATTTCACTCTTTGATAGGGCAGAAGAGCATCCTATCCTAGCAGAATTAGCTAAACTGGATGTGTATAATATGACACCTATGCAGGTTATGAATGTCTTAGTAGAGTTAAAACAGAAACTATAAAACCAAGACTCACTAGTTAATCTAGCTGTATCAAGGAGACTTCTTTGACAATTCTCCACTTTTTTGCTAGAATAACATCACACAAACAGAATGAAAAGGAGCTGACGCATTGTCGCTCCCTTTTGTCTATTTTTTAAGGAGAAAGTATGCTGATTCAGAAAATAAAAACCTACAAGTGGCAGGCCTTGGCTTCGCTCCTGATGACAGGCTTGATGGTTGCTAGTTCACTTCTGCAACCGCGTTATCTGCAGGAAGTATTAGACGCCCTCCTTACTGGGAAATATGAAGCTATTTATAGTATCGGGGCTTGGTTGATTGGTGTGGCCGTAGTCGGTCTAGTTGCTGGTGGACTCAATGTTGTCCTCGCAGCCTATATTGCCCAAGGAGTTTCATCCGACCTTCGGGAGGATGCCTTCCGTAAAATTCAAACCTTTTCTTATGCTGATATTGAACAATTTAATGCGGGAAATCTAGTCGTTCGAATGACAAATGATATCAACCAGATTCAGAACGTTGTCATGATGACCTTCCAAATTCTTTTCAGACTTCCCCTCTTGTTCATCGGTTCGTTTATCCTAGCGGTTCAAACCTTACCTTCTCTGTGGTGGGTGATTGTTCTCATGGTAGTCTTGATTTTTGGTTTGACTGCTGTCATGATGGGAATGATGGGGCCTCGTTTTGCCAAGTTTCAAACCCTTCTTGAGCGCATCAATGCCATTGCCAAGGAAAATTTACGTGGCGTTCGTGTGGTCAAGTCCTTTGTCCAAGAAAAAGAGCAATTTGCTAAGTTTACAGAGGTCTCAGACGAGCTTTTTGGTCAAAACCTTTACATTGGTTATGCCTTTTCAGTAGTGGAACCCTTTATGATGTTGGTTGGTTACGGGGCGGTCTTCCTCTCTATTTGGCTGGTCGCGGGAATGGTTCAGTCGGATCCGTCTGTTGTTGGTTCCATCGCTTCTTTTGTTAATTACCTAAGCCAGATTATCTTTACCATTGTTATGGTTGGATTTTTGGGAAATTCTGTCAGCCGTGCCATGATTTCCATGCGTCGTATTCGAGAAATTCTTGACGCAGAGCCAGCTATGACCTTCAAGGATATCCCAGATGAAGAGTTGGTTGGAAGCCTTAGCTTTGAAAATGTGACCTTTACCTATCCAATGGACAAGGAACCGATGCTGAAAGATGTGAGCTTTACTATTGAACCTGGTCAAATGGTTGGTGTAGTTGGAGCGACTGGTGCAGGAAAGTCAACCTTGGCTCAATTGATTCCACGTCTCTTTGATCCACAGAACGGGGCCATTAAAATCGGTGGCAAGGATATTCGAGAAGTGAGTGAAGGAACCCTGCGTAAAACAGTTTCCATCGTTCTCCAACGTGCCATTCTTTTTAGTGGAACGATTGCAGATAACTTGAGACAGGGGAAGGGAAATGCTACTCTATTTGAAATGGAGCGCGCAGCCAATATTGCCCAGGCTAGTGAATTCATTCATCGTATGGAGAAAACCTTTGAAAGTCCAGTTGAAGAACGGGGAACCAATTTCTCTGGTGGACAAAAACAAAGGATGTCGATTGCGCGTGGGATTGTCAGCAATCCACGTATTCTGATTTTTGACGATTCGACCTCAGCCTTGGATGCCAAATCAGAGCGCTTGGTGCAAGAAGCTTTGAATAAGGACTTGAAGGGGACGACAACCATTATTATTGCTCAAAAAATTAGCTCGGTTGTCCATGCAGACAAGATCTTGGTTCTAAATCAAGGACGATTGATTGGTCAAGGCACGCATGCAGACTTGGTTGCCAACAATGCCGTTTACCGTGAAATCTATGAAACACAGAAATGAAAGACAAACTATAAGAAAAGTCAATAGTTTTATCTAAACTATTTCTTATTTCAATTTGATGATTTGGCGATGATTTTAGAGCACGGCAAAAAGCCCTTGAAAAAGTCCATTTTTTCAAAGGTAATCCTGTGTTGATTTCAGAAATTACATCACTTTTTGTTCGTCAAATGGCAGCTCTTTTTTAGGATATAAAACAGGGTTCGGATAAGTTTTTTTGCAAGGTGGATGATGGCTACATTGTAATGTTTTCCTTATTCTAACTTAGTCTTAAGATAGGTCTTAAAAGCAGGTGAAAAGCGAGGGCATGCTTTGGCAGCTTGTATGAGTACCTACCGCAGATGAGGGGAACCCCGTTTGACCATTCTTCCAGCTAAATCAATCTGACCTGACTGATAAATAGAAGAATCCAGTCCAGCGAAAGCTTGTAATTGAGCAGGATTATCAAAGGCATGAATATTTCGAATCTCGGCTAAAATGACCGCCCCTAAACGATTCCCAATCCCAGTAACCGTCGTGATGATCGAGTTGAACTCAGCCATCAAGTCATTGACACATGTTTCCGCCTTGTCAATGAGCCTCTTGTAATGTTTGATGTTTTCATTACACGAGATAAAACGTCTATGCGTTATCAAACTCATTACCAATTAAAACAAAAAGCTGTGGTTAGATCCTTTCGGAAATTGTCAAGCGATTGGAGGAAATGAACTAATCCACAGCGGCTTATTCCAAGTATACCACTTGGGCTTTGGCAGTAGCTAACTGCGCTAAATATAATATAAGGAGGAGTAAAATGAAGACAGTTCAATTTTTTTGGCATTATTTTAAGGTCTACAAGTTCTCATTTGTAGTTGTCATCCTGATGATTGTTCTGGCGACTTTTGCCCAAGCCCTCTTTCCAGTCTTTTCTGGACAAGCGGTGACGCAGCTAGCCAATTTAGTTCAAGCTTATCAAAATGGCAATCCAGAACTTGTATGGCAAAGCCTATCAGGAATCATGGTCAATCTTGGCCTGCTGGTTTTGGTTCTATTTATCTCTAGTGTAATATACATGTGTCTCATGACGCGCGTGATTGCAGAATCGACCAACGAGATGCGCAAAGGCCTCTTTGGTAAGCTTGCTCAGTTGACGGTTTCTTTCTTTGACCGTCGACAAGATGGCGATATCCTGTCTCATTTTACCAGTGATTTGGATAATATCCTCCAAGCCTTTAACGAAAGCTTGATTCAGGTCATGAGCAATATTGTTTTATACATTGGTCTGATTCTTGTCATGTTTTCGAGAAATGTGACGCTGGCTCTCATCACCATTGCCAGCACCCCATTGGCTTTCCTTATGCTGATTTTCATCGTGAAAATGGCACGCAAATACACCAACCTCCAGCAGAAAGAGGTAGGGAAGCTCAACGCCTATATGGATGAGAGCATCTCAGGCCAAAAAGCCGTGATTGTGCAAGGAATTCAAGAGGATATGATGGCAGGATTTCTTGAACAAAATGAGCGCGTGCGCAAGGCAACCTTTAAAGGAAGAATGTTCTCAGGAATTCTTTTCCCTGTCATGAATGGGATGAGCCTGATTAATACAGCCATCGTCATCTTTGCTGGTTCGGCTGTACTTTTGAATGATAAGTCTATTGAAACAAGTACAGCCCTAGGTTTGATTGTTATGTTTGCACAATTTTCACAGCAGTACTACCAGCCTATTATCCAAGTTGCAGCGAGTTGGGGAAGCCTTCAGTTGGCCTTTACTGGAGCTGAACGAATTCAGGAAATGTTTGATGCAGAGGAGGAAATCCGACCTGAAAAGGCTCCAACCTTCACTAAGTTGCAAGAAAGTGTTGAAATCAGTCATATCGATTTTTCATACTTGCCTGATAAACCTATTTTGAAAGATGTCAGCATTTCTGCCCCTAAAGGCCAGATGACAGCAGTTGTTGGGCCGACAGGTTCAGGAAAAACGACTATTATGAACCTCATCAATCGCTTTTATGATGTTGATGCTGGTGGTATTTATTTTGATGGTAAAGACATTCGTGGCTATGACTTAGATAGTCTTAGAAGCAAGGTGGGAATTGTATTGCAAGATTCGGTCTTGTTTAGCGGAACGATTCGAGACAATATCCGATTTGGTGTGCCAGATGCTAGTCAGGAAATGGTTGAGGTAGCAGCAAAAGCAACCCACATTCACGACTATATCGAAAGTTTGCCTGATAAGTACGATACTCTTATTGATGATGACCAGAGCATCTTTTCAACAGGGCAGAAGCAATTGATTTCAATCGCTCGAACCCTGATGACAGATCCAGAAGTTCTCATTCTCGATGAAGCAACTTCAAACGTAGATACGGTGACAGAAAGCAAGATTCAGCATGCCATGGAGGTGGTTGTAGCAGGTAGAACTAGTTTCGTCATTGCCCACCGCTTGAAAACCATTCTCAATGCAGATCAGATTATTGTCCTTAAAGATGGAGAAGTCATTGAACGTGGTAACCACCATGAACTTTTGAAGCTAGGTGGCTTTTATTCAGAACTCTATCACAATCAATTTGTTTTCGAATAAGAAAGAAGTTGTCCTATGTGGGCAGCTTTTTCTTGTCCATAAAAAATGTTTATCACAGCCTTAAAAAAAACATATTAGACGAAAGTCATTTTGAGTGATATGATAGGACTATCGTTAGCATTCGAAAGGAGAGGCATCATGGCTAGAACGGTTGTAGGAGTTGCTGCAAATCTATGTCCCGTAGACGCAGAAGGCAAAATCATTCATTCATCTGTATCTTGTAGATTCGCAGAGATCATTCGTCAAGTCGGTGGTCTCCCTTTAGTCATTCCTGTTGGTGATGAGTCAGTTGTACGTGATTATGTGGAAATGATTGACAAACTCATTTTGACAGGAGGCCAAAATGTTCATCCTCAGTTTTATGGAGAGAAAAAGACCGTCGAGAGCGATGATTACAATCTGGTCCGTGACGAATTTGAATTGGCACTCTTGAAGGAAGCGCTTCGTCAGAATAAACCAATTATGGCAATCTGTCGCGGTGTCCAACTTGTCAATGTTGCCTTTGGTGGAACCCTCAATCAAGAAATCGAAGGTCACTGGCAAGGACTACCTTTCGGGACATCTCACTCTATTGAGACAGTAGAAGGAAGCGTGGTGGCTAAGCTATTTGGGAAAGAAAGTCAGGTCAACTCAGTCCATCGTCAAAGCATTAAAGATTTGGCACCTAATTTCCGTGTAACTGCTATTGATTCAAGAGACCAAACTATTGAAGCGATTGAGTCTATCGACGAGCACCGCATTATCGGTTTACAGTGGCATCCAGAGTTTCTGGTTAATGAAGAAGATGGCAATTTAGAATTATTTGAGTATTTATTGAATGAACTGTAACGATTGGAACATCTGGTCGTTCTTTCTTTTATTTTTTCAAAATTTTTAGAATGTGGCATTTTACGCAAACGTTTGAATTCTGATAAAAATTGGAGAAATTCGACAAAAAAACTTGAAAAAAACGAAGGTAAGCGTTATGATAGAAAAGAAGAAATATTGGAGGAAGAACATGTCACATATTAAATTTGATTATTCAAAAGTTTTAGACAAATTTGTTGCACCACATGAAGTGGAATACATGCAATCACAAGTAACAGCAGCAGATGAATTGATCCGTAAAGGAACTGGTGCTGGTAGCGACTTCTTGGGATGGTTGGACCTTCCTGAAAAATACGATCGCGAAGAATTTGACCGCATCTTGAAAGCTGCTGAGCAAATCAAGTCAGACAGCGATGTTTTGGTTGTGATCGGTATTGGTGGATCTTACCTTGGTGCAAAAGCAGCAATCGACTTCTTGAATCACCATTTTGCTAACTTGCAAACAAAAGAAGAACGCAAAGCTCCACAAATCCTTTACGCAGGAAACTCAATCTCATCTACTTACCTTGCTGACTTGGTAGAGTATGTTGCAGACAAAGACTTCTCAGTAAACGTAATTTCTAAATCAGGTACAACAACTGAACCAGCGATTGCTTTCCGTGTCTTTAAAGAACTCTTGGTTAAGAAATACGGTCAAGAAGAAGCTAACAAACGTATCTATGCAACAACTGACCGCCAAAAGGGTGCTGTTAAGGTTGAAGCAGACGCTAACGGTTGGGGAACATTTGTTGTTCCAGATGATATCGGTGGACGCTTCTCAGTATTGACAGCCGTTGGTTTGCTTCCAATCGCAGCATCAGGAGCTGACATCAAAGCTCTTATGGAAGGTGCGAATGCAGCTCGCAAAGACTACACTTCAGACAAAATCTCTGAAAACGAAGCTTACCAATACGCAGCTGTTCGTAACATCCTTTATCGTAAAGGCTATGCAACTGAGATCTTGGTAAACTATGAGCCATCACTTCAATACTTCTCAGAATGGTGGAAACAATTGGCTGGTGAATCAGAAGGAAAAGACCAAAAAGGTATCTACCCAACTTCAGCCAACTTCTCAACTGACTTGCACTCACTTGGTCAATTTATCCAAGAAGGAACTCGTATCATGTTTGAAACAGTTGTCCGTGTTGACAAACCTCGTAAAAACGTGCTTATTCCTACTTTGGAAGAAGACCTTGACGGACTTGGTTACCTTCAAGGAAAAGACGTTGACTTTGTAAACAAAAAAGCAACTGACGGTGTTCTTCTTGCCCACACAGATGGTGATGTACCAAACATGTATGTGACTCTTCCAGAGCAAGACGCTTTCACTCTTGGTTACACTATCTACTTCTTCGAATTGGCAATTGCCCTTTCAGGTTACTTGAATGCTATCAACCCATTTGACCAACCAGGTGTTGAAGCTTATAAACGTAACATGTTTGCCCTTCTTGGAAAACCAGGATTTGAAGAATTGAGCAAAGAACTTAACGCACGTCTATAATAGAAGAAAAGAGTGGTTTGCCCACTCTTTTTACTCTCTTTATCCATAGAAATTGGACTCAGCCAAGACTTGTGATATAATATAGAAAGCAAAAAGGCAGACGCCTAGATAATAGGAGAAACTATGTCAAAAGATATCCGCGTACGTTACGCGCCAAGTCCAACAGGACTACTACACATCGGAAATGCTCGTACAGCATTGTTTAATTACTTGTATGCGCGCCATCATGGTGGAACATTTCTCATCCGTATCGAAGATACTGACCGTAAACGCCATGTCGAGGATGGTGAACGTTCACAACTTGAAAACCTTCGCTGGTTAGGCATGGATTGGGATGAAAGTCCAGAATCACATGAGAATTATCGCCAGTCTGAGCGTTTGGACTTGTATCAAAAATACATTGACCAACTATTAGCTGAAGGAAAAGCCTATAAATCTTACGTTACAGAAGAAGAGTTGGCAGCTGAACGCGAACGCCAAGAAGTAGCTGGCGAAACACCACGCTACATCAATGAATACCTTGGTATGAGTGAAGAAGAAAAAGCAGCTTACATCGCAGAACGTGAAGCAGCAGGGATCATCCCAACTGTTCGTTTGGCTGTCAATGAGTCAGGTATCTACAAGTGGCATGATATGGTCAAAGGCGATATCGAATTTGAAGGTGGCAATATCGGTGGTGACTGGATTATCCAAAAGAAAGACGGTTACCCAACTTACAACTTTGCCGTTGCCATCGATGACCACGATATGCAAATCTCTCATGTTATCCGTGGAGATGACCATATTGCTAATACACCAAAACAGCTTATGGTCTATGAAGCTCTTGGTTGGGAAGCTCCAGAGTTCGGTCACATGACCTTGATTATCAACTCTGAGACTGGTAAGAAGTTATCTAAACGTGATACTAATACACTTCAATTTATCGAAGATTACCGAAAGAAAGGTTACCTTCCAGAAGCAGTCTTTAACTTTATTGCTCTTCTTGGTTGGAACCCAGGTGGTGAAGATGAGATTTTCTCTCGTGAAGAACTCATTAAACTTTTTGATGAAAACCGCCTCAGCAAGTCACCAGCAGCCTTTGATCAGAAAAAACTAGACTGGATGAGCAATGATTATATCAAGAATGCAGACCTTGAAACCATCTTTGAAATGGCAAAACCATTCTTAGAGGAAGCAGGCCGTTTGACTGACAAGGCTGAAAAATTAGTTGAGCTCTATAAACCACAAATAAAATCAGTAGATGAGATTATCCCATTGACAGATCTTTTCTTCTCAGATTTCCCAGAATTGACAGAAGCAGAGCGCGAAGTCATGACGGGTGAAACAGTTCCAACAGTTCTTGAAGCATTCAAAGCAAAACTTGAAGCGATGACAGATGATAAATTTGTGACAGAAAATATCTTCCCACAAATTAAAGCAGTCCAAAAAGAAACAGGTATTAAAGGGAAAAATCTTTTCATGCCTATTCGTATCGCAGTTTCAGGCGAAATGCATGGGCCAGAATTACCAGATACAATTTTCTTGCTTGGACGTGAAAAATCAATTCAGCATATCGAAAACATGCTAAAAGAAATCTCTAAATAAAGAGGATACAATAATGGACATCTGGGAAAAGATGTACGAAGAAGCACAGAAACTATACAATCCACATGAAGTATCAGACTTTGTTTATGCCAATCATGTTGTAGCTGCAGTAGAAGCAGAAGATGGACAAATATTTACAGGATTCTGTATGGAGGGAACCTGTGGTGTTTTCCATCTCTGCGCAGAACGGGCGGCCCTCTTCAATATGTACCAATTTTCAGGACAAACTAAGGTTAAGAAAGTATTAGCCTTTCGAGACAAACCACCTTATGGTGGAAGTTCAGCCATGCCTTGCGGTGCTTGTAGAGAATTCCTTTTAGAGCTTAATGCTGAAAATAAAGATGCAGAATTCATGATGGACTATAATATAAGAAAAACAGTTAAAGTCGCAGAACTAATCCCTTATTGGTGGGGAGAAGAACGTGCTTCTAAGTTTAATGAGCGATAGAAGAGTCAGTATAATTTTGGCTCTTTTTACTATAAGTGAAAGTTCTATAATGAAGTTAGCCACCTTACCTTAGTCAAGAATTAGATGTTTCACTATGTTTGAGTAAGTTGATGATTTCATTTGATAACAGGTTTGAAACTGTTAGGAAAGGCGCCTCAAACGATTCATAATGAAGTCAAAAGAGGTACAACTTTACAACAAGTGAGAAAAGGGCTATACAAAAAGGTCTATTCTGCCGATTATGCACAAACTGTTTACCAATTCAATCGAAAACGGTCGGTGAAAAAGTTAATTTTAACAAAGGAAATCAGAGAGAAGATCTTACACTATCATAAGCAAAAATTTTCGCCTGAAATGATGGTTAACAAGAAGCAAGTGAAAGTTGGTATTTCAACCATCTACTACTGGTTTCATACTGGTCATTTAGGATTGACGAAGGCCGACATGCTTTATCCCAGAAAAAGGAAAGGTGTCAAGAAGCAAGCTAGTCCGAACTTTAAGCCGGCAGGTAAATCTATCGAAGAACGTCCTGACGTTATTAATCTTCGCTTGGAAAATGGTCATTATGAAATTGATACCGTCCTACTGACTAAGATAAAAAATTATTGCCTGTTAGTCTTAACCGACCGGCGGAGCAGACACCAAATTATAAGGTTAATTCCAAATAAAACTGCTGAATCTGTCAATCAGGCGCTTACGTTACTATTAGGGGAGCATCGTATTCTGTCCATTACTGCAGATAATGGTTCGGAGTTCAAACGATTGTCTGAGGTATTTCCTGAGGAACATATCTACTACGCACATGCTTACTCTTCATGGGAGAGAGGTTCAAATGAAAATCATAATCGATTAATTCGGAGATGGTTACCTAAAGGAACCAAGAAAACGACTCCGAAAGAAGTAGCTTTTATCGAAAATTGGATTAACAACTACCCTAAAAAATGCTTGGACTACAAGTCGCCAAGTGAATTTCTTTTGGGTGGCTAACTTCAACTTGAAATTTGGGTTTTTACTATAAGTTGCAAAAAAAATGAAAAAAATTAGAAAAAGTAGTTGACAAAGTTTGAAAAGACTG
>ERZ1023277.29-NODE-29-length-62231-cov-9.260583_pt1 | contig 62231 bp, 62 predicted proteins | sample MGYA00380465_ERZ1023277 | MGnify/ENA primary metagenome ERZ1023277 (study PRJEB33173, sample SAMEA4830421) | metagenome | study: EMG produced TPA metagenomics assembly of the PRJEB25223 data set... | reverse complement strand
TCTCAACCACTTCATCATAACTCATACCATCTTTACGCATACGAGCTTCAATAATGTGGCTAATACCCATTGCACCTTTGGTTTTTCCATTAGCTTTCAGGATACCAGTACTTCCCCAAACAAAATCAATCCAACCAATATCATTACGATACATAGCACGCTTAACATCCGCTTTGCTTGTAATGGCTTTATTCATGGCTTCCATACCACGCTTAATATTGGCTTGAACTGACTTCATAGCAGAAGCACTAAAGCGAGTACCATTACTTGTTAAGGTCAGTAAATCCACAGGTGGATTATCCATGATGATTTCAACATTTTGTGCAAATGCTTTATATCCATCACCCTTAAAACCAAGCACCTTAGATGCTAAGCGTACCAAGAAATCCATCACAGATGAGATGCCTTTTCTTGGTTTGATACCTAAATCATCAAGCTCAAGAGTGTAATCAATATAACGCATCATCTCAGGGTCAGTCATACCATAAGCGATAAACTCACTTAAGCCAGCATACTCATTACCATTAGTTGTATCAGCTTCTTGAGATGCTTTGATGACTTCCATGATTTGATTAACACGAGTTAAATCATCTTCTTTGGTGTCATGACGACTATGCCCATACTTTTTATTAAACGCTACATCTTCTTGCCACTGAGCCATGACAGCATCAAGCATCTTATTCAGATGATTTAATTCACTGCGTAGGTCTTGAGCGTTAGAGATGATGGCGTACTCAGTCAGAGCGTGTACAAGCTCATGATTGATAACTCGTAGCTTATTCTCATCGTTATCGCTTTGGTTAAAGGTTTGGTTATCCAAAGTCAATGTATGAGTAGTTACATTATAGCTTCCATAGGCACGAGTACCATTAGGCGTGGTTACATCAGCAAACTTCACAGACATCTTGCTTAGGTGTTGGTTGGCTTTACCCATCAACATCTTATTAAGCTTTAACTGTACTTCACTGACATTAACCAAACCTTTAATGGTTTGGTTAAGTTGTTTTAGGTTTTGGATTGTTGGCTCAGTTGGTGTACTGGACGAGTTAGTAAATGCAGTTCCCTGAGTACCGTCTGTTCCTGTACTTGTTGTGGGAAGTTGGGAAACTTGCTCTGTTGCTCTGGTGTCAGAGAGTTGTACAATTCCAGACTCGCTTGTTTGCTGTTTTGTAGTATCTGTTCTTTTGTTTGGTTCATAACCCATTACCTCATCTAAATCTTTTTCTAATTGATTGATTTGATCTACAACCTTGCTCTTTTCTTTAAGAGCAATTTGACGGTCAGCATCTGTTACTTGATACTCACCAAATTCACCTGCATACTGATGCAGATAAGCCAAATTCGCTAACTGATCTAATTTATTAAGCTCAGTATCTTTAACTTCATTAATTAAACTAGTAAGTCCTTTAGTAAGCTCAGCAAAGTTTTCATTAACATGGAAATCTTCACGAATAACCCCATCTTTAATAAGTGCATAGCTACTTTGGATAACACTGGTTAATGCCCGTAATGACTCAAGCTGACCATGATAACTTACCAAAGCTTGAAAGGTTGCTTTGTTTTGTTGGGTAATCATATCAAGCTGATTATCAATAGCCCCAATATTTGCATCATGAACATTAATATTAATCTTCTTACCCATAGCCATAGCAAAGGATGAGATATAACTATCCATAGACTGTGTTTGAACAGAGTTAGCTAATAGAGCTTTATCTTCAAGATGTATATGTCTTGCAGGACTACCAAACGAAGTTGCTTGATACTTACCTGATTTATTTACTAAGAAGAAGCTGTTATTAGTCAGATTCGCTTTATCTACGAACAAAATCTCTGCTAAGCGTGTTAAACGAACCTTAGCTTTGGATTCACCATTTTGTACAGAATATACATTATGAATCTGTGCCTGAACTTTATCCATAACAGAGTGAACAAGCTCTTCACGCTCTTTATCAGATAAACCACGATAGCTAATTTCTTTAAGAGCTAATTCGTTTGCTATTCCCCTATCTAAACCAGTCTCAACTAAAGCATCAGAGATTCTCTCTGCAACAGTCTGTATAGCACGCTTTTCTACTTCATGATACATTTGGGTAAATAACTCAACTGTACTACTCAGCATACGCATATTGACTTTATTCTTCTCAATATAAACAGTTTCATAGCCCTGTAGTACTTCTGCAAGATATTGACCCATAGTAAAGCTATATTTATTATCTAACATAGCTTCATCTTTAGGGCTAATCCAAGCTTCTAGCATATATTTGAGATCTAAGTTCTCATTGATAACCACTGCTTTAGGTTCATTATCAATAGTAATATCCCATTGAATAGGTTTTTGTGCCATGAATGAGAATAAACGATCTACTGTCATTACTTGGTTTAAAAGCTTAGCTCTTTGGGTGTCATACTCTAATTGAGTCATTTGACCTGCTTCTAGGGCTTTCTTATTTGCAATATCCTGTTGAGCAGCAAGTGTAATATTATCTTGCATCTCTTTTAAGAAAGTACGAAATACGGCTTTCTTAAGTGAACCAACCCCTGCACCATAGTTAAATGGAATCAAGACACTCTTAGCCACTGCTCGTTTAGTTAAGCTCTTTTGTAATGTCATTAATCCACGAAAAACCTGTTCATTATGGTTGGCTAGATCTTTTTCTAAATTCGCATGAAACCCCATAATAAAAGCTTCTTGTGCTCTTCCATTAATGACAGAGTTCTTAAAGGCAGTGTAATAATCACCCAAATTCTTATCATGACGGGCATCAAAATAAGATTTAAAGGGATCATTAAAACTAAAGAAACCAGTGCGTAATAATAACTCTTTATAAAATGCACCATTCCAGAAGTGAGCTAATGCTGCACCGTTATTTAAACCATCAGAGCCTAAACCAAGTGATGTTGTAAAATTAGTATGATTATTTTCTTGTGCAGTTTGGAAATCTGCCCATTCTCTTAGAGCTCTTAATGAGCTACCAGTCATAGCCATCTCATCAATAACACTACTGAGATGATTCATCTCTTCAGCGGAAATCTTATCACCTGCTTGTGCTTTAGAAACAATCTCTGTCGCTTTTTGAATATGTTCTTGGTTTAGGTATTCTATAAAAGCAGGAATAAACACATAACTGGGCAGTTTATCTACAGTAAACCCTTCTGTGAATATCTCTTTAGAGCCAGTATTTTTAAAATAAACTTCAATGAAGTCTTCACTGCCTTCCATATTTTCAGCTAATGCACGCAGGAAGTAAGTCAGGTTTAATTCATCTTTAGTCAAATGTTTAGAATGAATTTCTTTACCATGCTCTTTAAGCTTACTTTGTAAAGAGTCTAATACTGATGAGCCGTCTTTATTCTTAAGCTGTACAGTTACTTTAAAGTTACTAGGCTCAGCCATAGCACGGTGTAGTTTAGAAGACTGGTAGTTAAAGACATTACTGTTATAGTGCATACGACTATTAACAGCCATAAACATTGTATCCCAGTACTTACGGACACCATCTACTTTTGGTATGCTATTGATGAAATCTACAGCATTTGTCCAATCACGCATAACAGCTTCTGACTTACCTTCTAAGCCATCACGATCATTGATATGAGCTGTTTGTAGTTCACCTTCTTTTAACTTAGCACCAATCATCTCAAGGAAAGCATCTTCATGTTGAGAAGCCAAATTAGTTAATAGACTAAAGGTAGGTTCATTAATCACATTTGCATGGGCTTGTGCCTTAGCAACACGCTCAGCTTGTAGGTCAGTAACTGTTGCATCAGTTCGTTTGATTCTACGCTTAACATTAGCAACACTTTCTTCTATTGGCTTAAGTGATGGCATGCGTACAGCACTAACACCACCCATAATATCTGTCAGATAACCTGCTGTACCTTTATTGGCTTCACTGATTTCATTGATGCGTTTGTTTATACCTTCACCTTCTTTATTGGTAATAGAGACAAAACGAACAGTACCATGTGAATTAAAATCTTTTTCATCAATAACACCACGAACTTCTTCAATAGCTTTTTTATGTTTTTCACTAGAAATGCTATGTAAGTGAATTAAGTCCGCAGATTGCATTGCTGATAATGCCCAAGTACCCAGTGCAGAATACAGACGAGAATCTACTGTAATAGAACCATTCTCTGTACGCTGAATATTTAATGTTTCAGCAATTCGTTTACCTAAATCATCAGCAACTTTGACATAACCTGAGCCAATATACTTATAGGTTTCCCACATTTCTTTAGTAATGTGTGCATTGTTTTTTTGTTCTACATCATTACTGGTTAAACCAAGCAAAGCAAGAATATCATCACGCATATTCATAGTATGCTTAGCAACGCTATTTAGATAGTCATAAGCACCATAACTCAGTGCATCTAAAACATTACTATCAAATTCACCAGTTTGTTTATCATAGAAGTAATTTGCCAATGCTCTATTTTCATAACCTTCATCAGTTGGTTTAAATACTTCTTTTAGATGCTCACGAAACTCAGCAGTAAATTCAGCAAAATCATTAATCTGCTCTCTTTGTGCTTTTGTAGGTGGCTCAAGATTTAATATCTGACTTGCTTTAATTGGATTTGTATAAAGCTCCCTAACAAAGTTTTGGATACTGCTTAATGGCTTATGTAGCGTCTGTGCTTGCCTAAAGCTTGTTTTTAAGATATTTCTAACAACTTTAGAATCCTTTGTTGCAGTAATAGGTTTCTTTTGCTCTTCCTCAATGTTTTTAGCAGGCTCATTTAATTGGCGTATTTTAGCTTCAGAAGATTTAGAGAAATTACCTTCGCTATCTAAAACACTCAAAGAAGTACTATCACTAACAATATCTAACAGTTTTGTATACGCTGTAGATTCATCTTTACTAAACCCAAAGAAATTAGTAACAGCATCCATTAAAGCATGATAAGCCTTAGTAACTTTGTTCTTACCACGAGATACTTTGACTTGTTTTAGTACAGACTTAACATCTTCATTAAATAAACCAAGCTGTAATAAATCAGCAGCAGAATCAGTTGCTCTCATCAGTAGTGCTTTACTGTTTTCAGTAAATTTTTGATTTGGGTCAGATAAGATTTTACGCATACGCTTACGCACATCTTTATTAATCTCATCTACTCTTAGGCGTAATTCACCCAGTTTGGCTTGTCTATTAATAACCTCATCATCAAAGAGTACGCCAGTGGTTTGTTTACCTTCTTTTCTATCAGCATCTCTTTGTTTCTTGGTTTCAATGTTAGCCAAGGCAGTAACATGGTCTAGGGTATCTATTTCATCAGCAATGTTACCAATCTGCTTATGTACCATTGCTTGAGCAATATCACGAGTAATATCTTTACTATCTTCACTCACACGGATAATGTCATCATCATAACTGGCTTTTTCGTCATAACTAGTTTTGTCTTGAATCTTAACTTTAATATCAGGACTATATCTAGACAATACGCTGATTAGTGCTTGGTTTTCAGCTTGAGATTTATCTTTAGTTTTAATCTGAGATGATTCTATAGAACTGGCTAAATCACTTACTTTAACTGGCTTATTGATAAAGCTCTTTTCAATAGGCGTATTTGTAATATAAACTGCGTCTTTTGCTTTGTTTTCTTCTTTTGCTTTAGAAGTAGATTCTAGTTTACGAACCTGCATTGGTTTTAGTACAGTTTCTTTAGTGATTGCATTACTAGCACGGTTAGTTGGGATAGATGAATTACGATTGACTGGAATTATCTCTTCTGACTTTATAGACTCATCTACAGAAGATTCAGTCTCTTGGGCAGAGTTTTCTTCTGTATTGGTAGAAACATCTGTAGGAAGCGTCTTTGTCGCTTCTGTGGTGTTATTTTGATTAGATTCAAAGACACTAAGGTCAAAACCAGTATTGGTATTTTCATCAATAGCAGTCTCAATAATAGGTACTTCATTAATCCCATCTAAGTTAATAGTAGGATTATTATTATTAAAACCAGTTTCAGTAATTCCATTATTATCAGCAATACTAGGTGGAGTATTATTTCCTGCATTACCACTGTTTAAACCAGTACCTGTATTACTAGTACTATTAGTAGTTGTATATTCATTGAACTTATTTAAATCATCTTTAGAAAAGACATGGGGTTTATATAAGTTATCTTCTTTACCAAAGGTATTAGTATCAATAGGTCGTTGAATTTCACTATGAAACTGACCATCTGCCATTAATGTACCCATATTAGATAGAACATTAAAGACAGCTTGTGGTTGCTGTTTATATGATATTTTTTGTAGTGCTGGGTGTTTACGGAGTTCTTCTACCACTCTAGGAACAATAGCAGCTTCACTAAACGCTGAGTTACTCATCTTATGTTGTACAACAAAGCCAGTATTAGGGTTAGCAGCCATCTGTAATAATGCACGACTAAAATCTTGGTTATTGCTAACAGCAACACGCATAAAGTCCATATAACGGTTAGCACTTTCAATCATAGCAGCATCTTTACCTGCCTGCGTACCATCATGAACAATGCTATACATATCCCCACCAAATTCTTCTATCAACTTAAGCTTCTGTTGATCATGAGCATTGGTTGAATTGACATAGATGGGTGATTGGATAGGTGATCCAAAGATACCAGCTTTAATGACTTCTTTATTTTCATCAGTAAAGACATTACTTCTAACAGTAACTTGACCAGTTTTAGGGTCTTTAGCTGACCCAGTACCACGATAGATACTAGATAAAGATACTGTTGCTACTTTACCTTCATCATTGACCTGCCTTTCACCACGCCCAAGCCAAACATAATTAGGTGTTGCCACGCCTTCTTGGATTTTACGCTGATATTCACCCACGCTACTATCACGAGCCAAGGTATCGTTATATGGGTTTGTAGGCAAACGAAAAGGTTTTCTTTGGGTAGGTACACTAGGTGGTGTTTCTGTTATAGGTGGTGTAACAGGTATAGATTCTTGTGTAGGCTCTTGTATAGGTGTTGTAGGCTCTATAGTAGGGTCTGATGTAATATTAGGTGTTGTAACATCAGCTACAGGTGTTTGATTAATATTTAACCCACGAGTAACTTGTACAGGTGTTTGCTCTGTAGGGGTTTTTATAGATACAGGCTGTTGCTGTTGTTGCTGTTGAGATACACCAGTATTAATTTGACTAAAGTCTATTAAACCAAAGTCTGATACTTTAACTGATTCTTTAATATGGTCAAATGCACCATGTAACTCATAAGCTTTATCATAACCTTGTTTGATTTGATTAAGATGAAAAGCTTCTTCAATCAAATTATTAACAAAGTTTCTTGAGATATTGCTAATCTCAATAGCACCTGTTTTAGCACGCAACTCTTTTGAGATACTGCCTTCATGCACTTCCCATTCTTGGCTATCTGCTTTACGGGCAATATACAATGGCTGTTGAATTTCATCAAAACTATCCATTGCTTGTTTAGCAGCAATAGCTTTAGATGTATGGCTTTCATTGAATCTAGACAAGTGATTATAGTAACTGTCTAGTACCCCAATATCATCTGTCTTTAAGTACTGTACCAAACCTTGTTGGTAGCTTTGTAAACCAATATAACCATCTTCAGCACGCTTGGCTTTCTTGCCAATATAAATATCATGCTTAACATCGTCTGCGTTTTTAGTCGCATTTTCTACAACACGCACTTCCTTTAATAAGCGAAGTTTCTCAGCGTGTTTTTCACTTAATGCACCTTGTTCTACCAAAATGTTAATCATGTCATCAGAGAGCATCTCAGAATAACGAATGACTTCATCAAAGGTATCTTGCTGTGCTTTACTGGTTACTTCAGACTCTTCAGAGACTTGTTCTTGTTGTGGATTAGTCTGATTATCAGCAAGCTGTGCTTCTAGTGAACTAATCTTATCTTGTAACGCTTTTTGAGCTTCTGCTTCTTTAGTTTTGGTTTTTTCATCTTTTAATTTCGTTATTAAACTTTCTAGTCGCTCTTGTGCTGTACGGTTATCATCTGCATTTATATTATTGTTACTAGACTGACTAGAAAAAGACCCAGTGTAATTAGAGCCTAATAGACGATTAATGTCAGCATGACCCTTATCTAACTTGGCTTCATGTGTGCTAGAGTTAAATGATACACCACTTTTTAATTTATTTTGACCATAAGCCCAACCAATAGCAGCATGACCCCAGCGTCTGTCTTTTAAGTCTGGGTTAGCTTGTTTTAAGAAGTTACGAGTATCATAAGTACCGCCTCTATACTGACTAAGTGTTATTCCACCGCTTTTCATTTCTTGCATAAAAAAAGCAGCCATTGCATCTAAACTGGCTTGTGATTGTGGAATGCCTGATTCTTTAACATCAATTCCCCTATCTTTTAGGAACTTAAATAGGTTAGTACGCCTGCCTTGTTGCCAACTGATAAAGCCAAAGTTCTTAGCACCATTAGCATGGTCTGAGTGAGAACCAAACATAGTTTTAGCACTAAAACCATTTTCACGGTTTACTTCACCAATTAAGTAGCGTGCCTGCCCATCAGTAAAGCCTGCTTTACGGAAAGCTGTATAAGTACCCATAATCAAGTCATCACGACCCTTATTACTATTATCAATACTGAAATTAGCTGAGTATTGAGATGTACCTGATACTGCTTGTCCTTGTACTTGAGTAGTACCTACTCTGTCATAGATTGGTTTATACCATCCATTATCAGGGTGTGCTTTGTATTTATCTGCTTTAGCATAATCAAAACCACCAAGGAAAGTTACACCCATTTCCTTAGCAATATTAGCTAAGTCAGTATTCATACGAGTACCAAGATTGATGTCATCTTTAAAGTTATTAGCAACACCCATAACTTGTACGGATGCACCATTATCTTTTAGGTGCTTAATCTGCTTACGGATTGTGTTTAAATCAGCCTTGGTATTATTAGATAAGCCAGTAGATAGAACGACAGTTTTACCTTGTAATTCACTCTTACTAAGTTTAGTGATGGTATTAAGTACTTCATTAGGATTACGACCGTCCTTACTATAAGAAGTAACACCAGACTTTTTATATTGATTACCAAACGCATTGGCAATGCTATCACCAATGGCAATAACACCTGTAGATGCTTGCTGTGTATTAGCAGTACTAGTCCCAACACCATCCACATTAGTATATTCAGGGATTTCAGGTTGATAATTGACAGCATCCGTCAGTTGTTGGTCTGCTTGTTGTTTACGATTATGGTAAGCTTCAGCATTTAGGTCAAGAATACGCTGTAAGACTTCATCAGAAGACATTTCTTGGGATAACTGTAAGTTACCTACTTGATCTAAAGCAGCAACTGTATCTTGTAATGGTTGTACTTGATTATTAAACCAATCATTGCGTTGTTTTTGTAATTTCTCTTTTTCCTTACCATCAGGCAGTTGTGCCAGTTTTTCATCAAATTCAGTAAGACGACTCATAGCCGTTGTTAATGCTTGAGTCTGTTCAGCTCTAGCACTATCAATAGCTATCTCACCTAAAACAGCTTTACCTGCACTGACTTGATAAGCATAATTAGGATTATAGTTTTTGTTATTTGGGTCTGTCTTTAAAGTAGACCTAAAACCATTAACATCCCCTACTGCTGCTTTTATGTTACCTACTACGGCAGGACCACCTGCCATAGCAGAACCTACAGCAGCTTCCATACCCGCATCTTTACCTACTTTACCCCAATCAATTTTACCTTCTTTTTGTTGTTGGTTTAGAGCAGATTCTAATGCACCTTGTGTAGCTTCCTGAGCTGTTTCAGTAGCCGTGTTAAGAGCTGTTGTACGAGCTCTATTTGCAGAGTTAGCTAATATCTTTGAAACACCACCATTAGCAATTATTTGTTCAGTAGAAAATGAAGAAGGCAATGCTTTATTAACAAGACCTAGACTTGTACCTGTAGCAACATCATATGCTGCATCATTATAATCAATGTAGCCTTTATCTTTTGCTGTATCACCTAGCTCTACAGCAGTAGATGTAACTGCTGTACCTATCCCTGCTCTTGTACTTGCTGATAAAGCTGAATTGGCTACCTTTGCAGCCCTACCAATAGCACCTGCAGGAAGTGCTTGGGGTAAAGATGATCCAGCACCTGAAGCCAAGAGATTAGGTTTAGTTAGACTATGCCCAAAGGTAGCAACAGCTTTGAGTACAGGGTTTTCAATATCTTTAACTGCTTCATCTACTTCAGCTTTTTGACGATAATACTCATTAGAGTATTTTTTAGCTATATATTCTTCTGTAGCCTTTGCATCATAAATTCCCAGCTTCTTTAATGTAGCTTGATATATCCCTGCATTGACAACTCGCCCTGCTATCTTCTGTTCACTCTCAGGCATTGGAATTAAAGGTTTTGAGTCTCCAGTAAACATAGAATAAATATTATTGACTGGATTAACAACATGCTGTGTAAGCATTGTATCAGCCATTACTAAACTACCTTGAGCTAATGAATTTACACCTGAAGCAGCACCCCATCCTATATCAGTGAGTATGTTACCTCCGTTATGTCTAGCTGTAACTTTAGGAGAATATACAGGAGCAATCTCAGGCGTGATAGTGTTATTTGTAGCTACTTGCTTATAAAAACTATTTTCTGAAGCTAATCGTGTAGCTTCTTCATCTGCAAGACGCTTCTGTTTTTCACTATGGGTTTCCATGCCCCACCTTTTTTGGGCTTGCTCTACTTGAGTAAGATTGCGTGCTTGGGCTGCTTGTAGTTTTTGAAGGACTTTATCAAGATCAGTACTCATAGTTTATCTATCCAATTACTTAAGAAATAAAGTAAGTTTACAACTAGAGCAGGCTAGATAACTAATTTGCGTCCGTTGGACGCTTTTGTGGTTTGTTTTTTATTAATTCTTTTAACTTATAGGAGTAATTCCATGAATATCGCCAAAATTGATGCACTCATTTCAAGCTTTTCTGATGCCATTGCCATGCTATCAGAACTAAAAGATGAACTGGCTGAACCTAAAACAGTCATACTACAAGAACCATCAGCTTCTACAACAGAAGTATATCTTAGAACTGAAGTACTATACCCTTGGGTAAAGCTAAAAAGATGGTGTAAACAAAACCATATCCAACCAGTTAAAAAAGACCATTATGGTTTGATGATTAACCACTACCCTGCTTCAGCTTGGTTAGAGGTATTTGGGGTAAATATCCAAGAAGTACTGTATAAAAAATCCTTTGATGAAGCCAGTTAATTCATGGCTTTTTATTCAATTATTTATGTTAATGATATTGAGTATAAATTTTACTCTATTGACTTGGTTTAGTTTAATAAGGTAATCTTTCAAACCAACCACACCACCACCAAAGGTGGTGATTATATATTACTTATATTAACTAGTAGTTACTAACTATGGATAAGAAACCAGAGAAAATAACCATCAAGATTAAGAAAGAGGATTTAGGTGATCTTGATGAAATTACGATTGAAGTACAACAAAAAGAATCTGCTGTAGATAGAGTATTAAATCAATCAATTAAAGGTGCTCAATCATTACATCATAAAGCTAAAGTAAAAGGTTGGTATCGTAGAATTAAGTTAATATCTATACTTCTTCTATTGTTTTATATTGCCCTTATTGCTGCTCTCTTTATGGGTTTATTTGATAAACCTGCTGAAACTCTACAAGAAAGTGCTTACCAACAAAGTAATTATTAATAAGTAAACCCTGATACTACTATATCAGGGTTCATATAAAACAATAACTCTTATTGAGAACTAATTTATACCAAAATACCTAAGAGCTTTATCCAGACTTTTCTTTCCGTTCTCCACACTTCTTTCCCAACCAACAGGGGTTTTTGGTGCAGTTGAGGTTGGAGTTTTACTTTGATTTTTTCCTTTATCATTTGACTTACTCTGCTGTTTTTGTTGTGGAGATGGATTGTTAGGTACATAAAAAGGATTATCAACTTTCTCTTTTGATGCTTCAAGTGCTTCATCTAAAAGTTTAATGGTATTTGCATCTGCAAATTGCTTAAATGCCTTGTTTTGATTTAAAGCTACTGCATTATCTCTAACAAACCCTTTAAGCCCTGTTGGGTATGCTGTATTAATTGCTTGTAGATAGAGAGAGAAATCTTTAGCAGCTCCATAGAAAGCTTCATTAGCTATCTCTGTCCTAATATTATGAAGAACATTCTTATTTAAAAGTGTCTCTTCCATCTGATTAAGGGAATTATTCCTAGCTACCCCAAACATATCTATAATACCAAAGCCATTGCCTTGATAAGCAATGTCCAGTCTACCTGCAATACCTGCCTCTACAATTCTAATTTTCTCCGCATCAGTCTTTCCGTGTTTACGAGCTAAATCAAAGTAGTCTCTTAAGCGTGTATCACTTACTCCTGCATTTTTAGCTAAGGCAGGTGCTTCTTTAGTAAACCACTCACTAGCACTTATTTTAGAGCCTTGAATGTGAGAATTGTTATGTTGGGTATGTAGTTTGTTTGCATAAGCAAGTGTACTAGCTAACACCTTATTAGGATTAAATTCACCATTCTCACCAATAAACCCAAGAGCTTGCTCTTCAGTTAAACCAACACTAGTAAGTCTATTTACATTGGTTTCTTTTTTAGCTTTAACTTCCTTTGATGAACCACCAGAGCCATTACCCCCATTAGTTGCTTCAAGTAGATCAATAGCATTCTTTTGCTCGCCTAGCTCTCTATCATTTTGTACCTTAGTCCACTTAATCTCAAGCTCTTTTTTAGCACTTTCAATAGCAGAAATAGCTGCTTCATATTCCACTTCATTCATACGCTTACTATGGAAGTCGTTATAAGCGTTCTGCTCTAGTCTTGCTAGGATGAGTGGGTTTTTTAAGGACTCAATCATATCTGAACCATAATAAGCTGTTAATGCTGCCTTATTAAATGCAATATTAGCTAGTGCTTGTTTTTTAGCTTCTGAATCTTCTAGTTTATTGGCTTTAGCTTCTTCAGCTTTAAGAGCACTAATTTGAGTTAAATAAGAAGTATAAGCAGATCCATATAACTTAACAGCTTCATCAGCATAAGCATTATCAAGTCGCACTGATTCTGTTTTCGCTTTTTTATCAGCGTCTACGATGCTTTGTAGAGATCTATTTAAAAAAGTACTGCCACTAGGGTACTTAGTCATATATTGTTCTGTAAGGCTCTCTATTTGCTGATCTATTTTATCTTTATCAGGATGACCATCAGGTAAGAGACTTGCGGTTTTGGTTAAATTGTGGATTACATCAGCAGTATTATCAGCATCATACTGCATAGCTTCTGTGGTATTTTTTCTTGACTTACTGTCATAATCAAAAGAATCTAATGCGTCCTTGATTAAAGTAGTATTACGACCATCTACATATTTATTAATGCTGTTTATATTAGCAGCATCAAAACCACCAATGTCAGTACCATATTTGGTTATCAGACCGTCAATTAAGGCAGCTTTATCAGTAGTTTGAAATTGATCTAGAGTCATTTCATTGATTTCTTTCTCAACTTCATTAAGCTTATGTTGCTGTGCATATGTAAATACATCAGCACCTGCTTCAGTTAGTTGTTTAAAAGCTTTGTTCTGAAGTTCAGCATTTTTATAAGCACTATTAATGACATCAGTAGCATCAATGGCTTCTACATTTGTCCACTTAGGTGCTGTACTAAATACTGTATCAAAATTACTCATTACTTCGCTCCATATCTATTTAAGTATTCCCCAATGCTTTCAGGTCTAGCAATACCTGTGCCTTGGTTATTGGCTTCCCAATAAGCATTACGATAGCGTTGTCTTTCTTCTAGCGTATTATTCCAAGCTTTGGCTTGCATCTCATAGTTACGATTGTTATTCATCATATTATGAGCCAATATCTGTTTAGCAAGCTTATGTTCTTTTCTAGCATTAATTGCTTCAAGAATTGAACCTACTGCTTTTAAGCCAGTATTAAACTTTTCATTAGCACTCATTTGTCCCCAACTGTTTCTAAAACCCCTTGTATTGTTAGATAAGCTTGATTGAATAAGACTGCCTACACTACTGGCTGCATTTTTCCATTGTTGTTGTGGACTTGGTAGACCCAAATCATTGTAATTAGCATAGCGTTGGTTAGAAGTATCTACCCTAAACTTAGGCTGGGTAACTACAGTATCAGCTGGTAGGGTCATAGTAGGCGTAGTAGTAGGGGTAATAGTAGTGGTAGGAGTTGGAGTATCATCAGTTAAATAACTACCTACTGTTGGTACATAAAAAGGATTGGCAACAATCTCATTCATAAAATTTCTCCTTTGGTTTAGAGTTAAGTGATTAAAAGAACATCTTCAACTTCTTGTTGTATGTCTGCCACAGTTGTTAGATTAGGGGTTTGTTGTTTACTTAATAAACCATCAGCTAAATTACTTACTGTACCTAAAGACAAATTGACGACATTGATGTTACTATGTCTAGCATACATCATTTGGGGTGTCTCAAATAAGTTTACTTTAGGTGCATAGCTTGGCATATTAAGATAAAGCTTAGCGTCTTTAGCTACGCCTAAATCAACCATTTGCTGCTTGGCTTGTAGTTCTTCCATCTTGGTTTGGTACTTAACAGTTTCATCTTGAATCTGCTTATGTGTTTCAGCTATTTCAAATACTTTCTGTTTATTGTAGGCATTAAATGACTGGTTTACTGCTGTCATAATATTAGGTGCGGTTATAAGCTTACTAAAGTCCCAACTTGCACCATGAGCCGCCATAACCACTGTAATAATCAGTTGTAAATAGCCAGCTAATTTAGGTGAAACCAATCCTATCTTAACAGCAATTTTTACTACAAAATTAATGGCAAGACTTACTGCCAATGACTTTGCTAAAGCCACTAAAGCTGCATAAGTACTACCACCATCACCACCCCCTGTTATGATAGCAACAGCAATACCAACAATCACAGCACCAAACTTAACAGCTGGTTTAACCCAATCACGATATACCTTGACAGTTTCTTCTGTACGGATATGTAATTGCATTGCGTACTGCAATAATTCATCTTGTTCATGGCGAGTTAATTGTTTTAGCAAATAAGGTATGACAGGTAAATTATGGTAGGCTAATGTATTGTCAAAGCCTACTGCCCTATTGCCGTATAGTGTTGAAGCAATTAAGCCAACGCTTTTACCTATAGGGGTTCTTGTTGTTTTAGGTATTCTGTTATAAGGATATAAGTTATAAGGCACAAACCAATAATCATTAGGTCTTGTATATGAGCCATTCGTCTGATGGTTTATTCTGATATCCAGTAGCTCATTAGGAATATCAAAAGTACTGCCTTTACTTGGGTTTATTCGTTGAGCTATTTTCTCCGTATTATGTTCTAGTTCATATTCATTAACTGGAGAGTTATACCTGATAAAATTACTTCTAAAATCATCTATGTGTTCACGGTTGTATGTCATAACCTTGAATCTGTGTGATTGAAAAATAAACGGATTGCCCTGCTGTCTCCAAAACACAGTGTCATCAATGCCACCATACTCTGTAGGTAGGCTATACATATAAGTAAACGGACGATAATATGCTTGATAATCAGGATTAAAGTAAGTTGCTATCCTAAACTTAAACATCATATAGTTATACAGATGCCAGTATTTGTGTAGTACAGGTACATCAAAATCTGATTTATCATAAGGCAACGGTACACTTAAATGTATCCATACATCATCTAATTTACCCCAATCAGCACCCATACTATCACGAAAACTAGAAATTAATTCTTTAATATCATACCCAAGTACCGCTAATGCTTCTGCTGCATAAGCACGGTCATAGGCGATACGCTCATGGCTTTGTTTTAATTGTTCTGTGCGTCTTTGTTTATTTAAAAACAATTTACCCAATAAAGAATTTCCTGCCAGCAGTTCTGAATCCTTATCCATATCATGATCAGAGATTCGTATGGGTATTGGGGGATATTGACCAATAGGTATATCAGTGATATCTACAGAAGCATGTACCCCTATGAGGTGCTCCCTTAAATCAGGGATATGTTCATAATAGGTTTGTACATTTCCTTGTTTATCAATATATTCTGCCCCAAACCATTCATAAGGTTTGGTATCTCGTTCAATATCAGGATAAGGGGTAGGTGCATAGTTCGTAGAGATATTAGGCAGTAGTGATTTGACATCTATACCAATCAGCTCTGCAGTAGGCATTGTATCTTGGCTTGTAACTGCTTCACGCATGATTTTATCGTAATCTTCTTTTAAGAATTTAACGAATGTATAAGATTCCCTAGATAAAGGTTTTACTCTAGGATAGCTGGCTAATTCTCTAATCTGTCTTGGATTTGTTTCTAATTTTACTGTATAAGCCCTACTATAATCGTGTGCACGGCTTGAGCGATTCTTAGGGTGTAGATAGTGATAATTAGGTTTATTAACATAGCTACTAGAACCAAGATACTGTGAGTGTAGGTTATAATCATTACCTACCAATACCACCACATATCTTGGGTTACTTTGTATGAGTACTTCATGATTATGGTCAGTTTTAGTTACTTGTCTAAATCTAAAACGCTTTCTTGCCCAAGCATCTACACTAGGTAATTCCCATAAGTCTCCATGGTCTATGTGCAAAAATTTATCTATTTGGTTTGGGAATTTTTCTCTTAGATAAGTTTCTGCTGATTTTTTCCAGTTTAATTGTGGCAATGGCTTTCCCATAGGGTTATTACTGCCATAGTCCCAACGGTACTTACTATAGATATTTTTGGTTTGTACCAGCTCATATAACTTATCCCATCTATTTTTTAAGCCATTTTGACTGGAAGCTAATAAATACTCATGCAAAGGTCTTTGCGACCCTTCAAATATCCATTGTTTAACCGCTTGCTTCTTAACCTGTTTTGCATCACTGATTTGACTAGGATCATACAAAGAAGCACTGTCTGTATTTGTAAATGTCTTTTTCTTTTTAAATAAACTCATAACCTACCTATTTAAACCAATAAAAAAGCTAAAGTATTGCTACTTTAGCTTATTATTGTAAGGACTGGTTAATTACAGATTATGCTGAAGTTACTCCTGTAATGGCTGTTTCAATCACACGACCAATATTAGACGCATTGAGTTTATTGACATCATTAGGTACGGCTTGGTCAGCTGCATTGGTATGATGTACTTTCCATACATCCGCCATGATATTTGCCATCTTAAGTTTACTGTCATTATCAAAGCTCTTAGCCTGTGCTGTTAGTACTTTATTGTTCTTATCCATAACAGAATTTGCTTTGATGTATTGACCATCTGTTTGTGCTTTTTCTGTGATAACCTTTTGAGTATATAGCTCTTTTTGGGCAGTGATTTGGGCAATCTCAGCAGGAATTCTCTCAACTTCTTTGGCTTTGACTTTCACTTCTTCACGAGCCACATTGACCTTTTGCTGGGCTAATTGTAGCTCTTGTGGTTTGATATTTTGAAGTTCATAGCGTGTCAGTTCTTTTTGGGCTTGTTGTAAATCTACTTGAGCACGATTTAAAGCCACTTGAGCATCTAGTACAGATGTTTGTTTTGTGGTTAATGCAGACTTAGCGACTTCATGTTGAGCTTGGTTTAATGTGAGTTGTTTTTGACTGGCTTTTAGTTCCAAGTCAGGATTAATATTGGCAGTGATTGCACTGGTCTGTGCTTTTGTTTGTGCAACTTGTGCATCTAAAGCCAAGAGTTCTTTAGGTGTCTTACTGTTTAGTGTATTTCGTTGTGCATCTACCATCAGTTTATTGGCTTCTACCAAGGCACTCTGTTTACCTTCTGTGATAGCTTGACTACCAATTAAATCAGTCTGAGCTATTACCTGTGATGTCTGTGCTTGGGTTAAGGGTAGTTGTGCTTGTTTAATCTCAAGCTCACCTTGAGCAATCTGTACTTGGGTTTGTTTTACTTTTAATTCTTCTTCCATTAAAGGAATTTGAGCAACTTTTAAGGCAGTATCAGCTTGTAGCTGATTTACTTGGTTGTCTTTGAGTATGATGTCTTTTTCCATCAAAGCAAGCTCTTGGCTTAGTTTACTACTAATAGCACTTGCTTGTGCTGAAACCAAGGCTACATTAGTACCAGTTAGTTCTTGTTGTGCTTGTTCTACCAAGATATGCTGTGCTATCTGCTTCGTTTGCTCTTTGACTTGTAGGTCTTGAGATGTCAGTAGTGCAATCTCTTTTGGTAGCTTGCTTGTAATGGCTGATGTCTGTGCATTGGTTTGTCCAATCTGACTATCAAGTACTTGAATTTCCTTAGGTGTCTTAGCTGTGATTGCATTAGTTTGTGCAACAATCTGAGCAGTTTGTGAAGTTACTTGTGCAGTCTGTCCTTTAATCTGTGCTTCTTGAGCAGTCAATAGTAGCAACTCTTTAGGTAATTTCTGAGTGAGTTGATCTGTTTGTTTATTGGTTTGTAGTGTCTGTGCGTCAAGCAATAACAACTCTTTGGGTAGTTTGGTGGTGATATTAGACGCTTGAGCTGTTGTCAATTTGTTTTGTTCTAATTGACCTAGACGCTGTGCATCTATCATTGCTTTTTGGCTATCCAAAATCAGTACTTCTTTAGGTAGTTTTGCACTAATCTGTTCTGATTGTTTATTCACTTGTACTGTTTGAGCATCTAACATTGCCAGCTCTTTAGCCAGCTTATCATTGATGACTTTGGTTTGAGCTGTGATTTGTTTAGTCTGCTCTTTGACTTGTAGGTCTTGAGAAACCAATAAGTTAATCTCTTTAGGTAGTTTATCATTAATGCTCTTAGTCTGTGCATTAGCTTGACTAATTTGACTATCTAGCATCAAGACTTCCTTAGGTGTCTTAGCTGTAATATTACTTACTTGTGCAGTAACAAGCTTAGTTTGCTCAGTTTGAGTTGCTGCTTGTTGAGTGGTCAATAGACTTCGTGCAGTTTCATGTTGTGCTTGGTTTAGGGTTACTGTTGTCTGTGCATCCATCAATAATAGTTCTTTAGGTAACTTATCATTGATTGTCTTGGTTTGTGCAGTAACTTGTTTGGTTTGTTCTTTTACTTGCTCTGTTTGTGCTTGAGTTAATTTAGTCTGTTCAACTTGACCTAATCGCTGTGTATTGACCATATCCTTTTGAGCAGTCAGCATTTCAACTTCTTTAGGTAGCTTTGTTGTGATACTGCTTGTCTGTGCTTGGATTTGAGCAACTTGAGCATTCGCTTGGTTAGCATTCGCTTGGATTAATTTGGTCTGTTCTACTTCTGTTTTGATTCTCTGTGTGATTGCTTTGACTTCTTCTTGTACCTGTGCTGTTTGAGCTTGGGTTAGTGGTAACTGTGCTTGTTTTAGTTTAATATCTTCTTGGCTAATGGCAACTTGTGCTTGTTTTAAACCAGTATCTGCTTGAATACCTGCAATTTGAGCATCTTTCATAGCAAGCTCTTTTTGGATAACAGGCAGTTGTGCTTGTTTTAGTGATGTCTCAGCTTTGGTTGCTTTTACTTGCTCATCTTTTAGTAATAGTTCTTTTTCAACCATAGGTAATTGTGCTTTTTTCATCAACACTTCTTCTTTAGCAATATTCACATGCTCTCGTTTTAGATGGACTTCTTGCTCCATGAGCGGTAGCTGTTTTTCTTTAAGCTGTACTTCTTTTATACCTATGTTTACTTGATTTTGTTTTAACTCAATCTCTTTATCCATTAAGGGTAATTGTTTTTCTTTTAGCTTAATTTCAGCCAAACCAATCGCAATCTGATTATTCTTAACTTCAATGTCTTTTTCCATGATAGGAATTTGCTTATGTTTCAAAGCAACTTCAGCTTGGCTTAGAGCGATTTGACTGTCTTTATAAGCCAACTCCTTTTCCATCAGTGGTATTTGCTTTTGTTTTAAAGTAATCTCAGCACGCCCAAGCTCAATCTGATTGGCTTTAAACTCTACTTCTTTTTCCATGATGGGAATTTGTTTTTGTTTGATATTAACTTCAGCTTGTTGGATTTTTAGTTCTTGTGGTTTAATTTGTGTCAGCTCATAACGCATTAATTCTGTCTGCGTGGTCTTTTGTCCAATCTCTTCACGAGCTAAACTAATTCGCTCTACTGCCAGCTCAACTTCTTTATTTGCCAAAGTAATATCAGCTGTTGTTTTTTCTACTTGTTTATCCATCAAAGCAATCTCTTTAGGCAGTTTTGCTTTGATATTCTCAGCCTCTTGTAAGACTTGTTTTGTTTGAGCTTGGATTAGTAAATCTTGATACTGGCTTGTTTTAATTGCTGTATCAACCTTCTGTATCTCTTTAGCCATAAGCTCTAGTTCAGCACCCAGCTTAGCTTTACTGAGTGCATATTGGCTACTGGTTTGTAGGGCAACTTCCATACTACGGATATACGCATTGGCATAGTCTGTTGCTCTGATTCGTTCCGCCTGAAACTCTTCATGCAAATGGGCTTTTACAGCATCCATCAGAACATCAAAAACGCCTGTACCGTCTAATGTCCCATGAGTAAGTTCATTAATATTAAAGTCAGGCATTGCCTGACTATTTGGAATATTTACTGTCATTTTTGATGTCCTTTATTTTGCGTTAATCAGTCAATAACTTCACGAGTTTCTTGTCGTTTAGCCAGCTCTTCAATCTCTTTTGGTGTTGGTAGCGGTAATTCTTGTATCGCAAATGCAGGTACTAATCTAGACTCTACAATCTTATTATTACGATTGTTTGGGTCATCTCGTTCAATAAACTGTTGGAACTGTTTATCTTTGATGGCTTTTAAAATGATATTTTCTACAAGCCAAGGTTTACCTAGTGGTACAACTCGTTTAATAGAGCCAATCACAGAGTTACCCACTTGAAAGGTTTCAAAGCCAATACTTGCTTTTTGTGAGTTCATAGAAGTAACAATAACATGAACAAGTTTTAGATTTTCATCTTCTACAGCTTGGATTTGTTCAGAGTTATCTGCATCTGTGTCTTTTAGTAATTCTTCTGCAATCATTTGTTTTAGGGCTTTGATGGTTACTTTGCTTGGGTAAGTTAGCCCCAAATCATCTGCTTGTTCTTTTAGTTGTTCTAATTGACTTTTGTTAGTTTGTTTTTCTGTTGTCATGAGAATATTCCTTAAATAATTAATTAAAACCAATAAAACATATACCCCCAATATAGGGTATATGTTTTATCTTTTACTTCTTACATTTTTGCAACGACTTTAAGTAGTGCAATGCGTTCTACATACTGTGGCATAAAACCATACCACCATTTTTTAGATGTAAAGCCAGTTTCACCATAAGGGTCTGCAGATGATGCTGTTGCTTCTCCTGCTTTTTTATGGATAGTTGTAAACTTACCGCTACCACCACCTGACTGAAAACCAATGGTAGTAAATGCTTCATCACCCACCACCAAGAATGGGAATACATCATACTTACTACCAGTCTTATAGTAGGCTGCGTTAGTAGCATTAGCACCTACACCAGCCCATTTCATCATGCGTGGTACAACAATAATACGAAAACCTGCAATACGACCTACTTCACCTTTTAGTAGAGTAGTACCTGCTGCGTATTGATGAGCAGGGATAAATGCAGGCTTATTATGATAATCTACCATGGCTTCTAAGGTTGGGATAAGCTCAGACCCAACATAAGCGATACGGCAATCAGGGATTGTACGAGTATCTGTAAGCTGTGTACCTGTGATAATCTTGGTTTGTTTAGGGCAACGGTTCTTATCCAAATCAATACCCAGCTTCACCAAATCAGCATAGTTTAGTTCCATACCATGGCTTAGCTCACTATTTTGTGTGGCTGTTCCTGCATACTTGACCAAACCAGCATTAGTCAATAAATCAAGCTGTAGTTTATCTTCATAGATAGTCATACAAGCATTGGTTGTTTCTCTCTCCAAATGCTCTAGTAGCTTAGCATCAGAATCAAAATTCACAGCATCATTTGAGTACTCATAAAATACACCAAACTTTTGTAGATTAGATTGAATCTCTTTACGAGTCATACCAATACGGTTTTTACGACCACCCAGTTCACCCAGTACTGGGAATTTATCCGCAATCAAGCCAGCATCATTAGATGAACCATATAGGTTACCATGAGCGTATTTTGCCCCTTTGGCATCTAATCCCATCTCATTAGAGTTACGGTCATCAATAACAGGGAAGTAGCGGTATTGCTTAATCACTGTACCTGAGTTCTTAGGCATTGTACGGCTATCCGCCAACTGACCAAAATAAGCTTCTTCTAGTGAATCTAGTAAAGCTTTACGCTCAAAGACATGGGGATTTAATTGAGTTGCCCCTACCGTTGATGGATTCGTACCGTTGTTATATATAATTGTCATTATGAATTTTCCTTTACATTAGTGGAATTTTTGTTGATTGTAGAATTTCAAAAACTCTTCATCAGATAGCTTTAATGGGTCAAAACCAGCATTAGATTGGCTTGCACTACCCTTAGGTACTGATGCTCTTTGCTTTTGTGCTTGGTTTTGATTACTTACTTGTTCTTGGTTAGCTTGTGGTCTAGGTGCAGTAAATCCTTGCTCTTGTTTTGGTGTAGGTTGATTGGCTTGTAATATACGAGCTTCTACCTGCTCATAAGCTTGTAAGAAAGGAACGCCTGATAATCTGCCCAACATTTTTTCATAATCAATGGCTGACATGATTTGTTGGTAGATACCTTCGTCTGCTTGTTTTGCCATCACTTTTAGGATTTCAGGATTGTCGCTGACTATTGCCTTTGATTCTTTATCCCATAGTGTTGTAATGTCTGTTACCACATCTTTAAAAGTTTCATGATTACCATACAATTCTGCAATGGTATCTTCTAATGCAGAAGGCTCATTGACCACAGTTTTTGGTGTGTACGCTTCTGCTTGGTCTGTATCAAAGCTGTATAAATCAATATCAGCTTCTTTAACCAGTTTAGCAATCGCTTCAGGTTGTTTATTATATAAGTCTACAAGATAAGCGATTTTATCTGCATCATTTAAGCCATGTTGCTCTAAGGTACGCATTAACGCCAAATTAGGCTTAAGCTGTGCCATCTTTTTAGAGTAGTTTGCTCCTTGTTGCATCAAAGCAATCATATCATCAGCATTTTGTACTTGTATTTCACGACCATTGGCTTTAAAAGGCTTAGTCAATTTTTCATAAAATGCTTGATAATCTGTTTGCTCAGCTGGCTTATCATCAGTATTAGTATCACTGTCAGACTCTGTTTGTACAGTCTCATCATCAGTATCAGTTGCTTCAGTGTTTTGTGTATCAAGGTTACTTGATGGTTTATCAGCTTGTGTTACTGCTTCATTCACTGTCTCATCAGAGTTATCATCAGTTTCTACTTCTGTTTGGTTTTCATCTTGTGCTGTGTTGATTGGGCTATTATCCCAATTCACTTCTACATTGGATAAATCCAGTTTAGCCAGTTCTTCATCACTTAATGTGCTATAGTCAATTTCACTCATCTTATAGGTACTCATCTAATGGGATAGCAGATAGTTCTTGTAGTTGCTGTTCTGCCATTGCCCCTTGGGTTTTAATTTTCAGTAGCTCAGCTTGTAGCTGGCTTACCATCTCTAAGCCAAGATATAATGATGCCTGATTATCTTTATCAGTAGATAATTGAGCAACACTATCTAAAACATACTCATTAAAATAATACATTTTAAACAAAGTAACAAAATCTTTATTATGCTCTAAATTAGATAACGCTCTAGATAGCTGTATTTTGCGTTTTAAGGCTATCTTTTCTTGTTCTAGGGTGTCTATATCAATCATCATATTCTCGTTTATTGTTGAGCATTTGGTGGCAAAATAGACTGCATTTGAGCTTCATTTGTCATTGCTTGTTGGTTTAGGTCATGTTGTTGTAGTTGGCTTAGTACATTATAGTCATGTTGGTTTGCTTGACTGTCTAATAGCCCTTGTTGTTTAATCATCTCTTTTTCATTTTGACCTTGATTAATCATGGCTTGTTTATTTAAGTCATGCTCTTGTGTTATGCCACTGTCTCGCTCTACAAAGTCTAAGGCTTTATTATCAGCATCTCCTTGTAAGCTTTCTGCTCGTGCTTGTTCTGTACCTACTTTGGCTGTTTGTACTTGTGCTTTAGCAAGGTTCTCTTCTGCTTGTGATTTCATCAATTCAATTTCAGCTTGTAGTTTTTGCATCTCAAGTTGCTGTAGCTGTTGTGCCATCTCATCAGGTTGTTCTTGATAATTTTCAATCGCTTTGGCTAAGTCAGGCATATTTCTTAAGTGTGCGATTTCAGATAACATTAATTGAGTTAAGCCAGTACCTAATGTATTACCTACGGTTTGTAATAAGAAAGCCAACTGTTGTGATTTATTTTCATTGGCTTCAGCAGTAGAGATGGTCAAAGTTAAATCAAATTCACCAGCCAAATCATCTCGTCTAATCGTTACAAACTCTTTATTTGTAATACGGACAATTTCTTTTTCAGATAAAAATTCACTATTCATACCCATGATGAATCTACCCATTTGGATAAACCCTTCACTGATTCGTCTTAGAATACTCATCTCTCTTTTTGATACCGCATCTAAAACACCACGAGCAGCAGTTGCACTATCACCTAAATGTGATGCACTGATACCTTGTGATGAGAACGCTTTGACACCTGATAAGCTTTCAGCTTCATTATTCATACTGTGTACCATCATCATGGCTGAGTTAGGAATCTCAGGAAAAGTGTGTGTATGTACATGTACTCTTGGATCAAAGCCTTGGTTATATTCATAATCCTGACCTGTTGAGTACTTTACTTTGTTCGCTGAATCTAAGAAGTTTTTAGGAAATGCAGTTTGACTATTTGCAGATTTACCTAATAGATCAATCATACCCCGTGTTACAGCACCTAGAATCTCTTGATTATCCCCAAGCAGTTCAGCATTAGGAATACCCCAAACACTTTCTTCTTCAGGTAAATAATTAAAAACAACAAAAGGTAATTTACCATTAGGGAATGGATTTTCTTCCATACGGATAATTGTATCCCCTACCCAAGCACAAACAATGGCTGTGGTTTCACCATTATCATGAATATCCCAATACCCCCAATACTCATATATAGTGAGCTTACGCCTTGCATTGTCTTGGAATTTAAAGACATCATCACTGGGTTTATCAATGCTATTATCTGCTTGAGCGTGCTGTTCCATCAGATAACCCAAGTTCTGATAAATCCCTTGTTTTTTTAGCTCAGATAATGACGATTCATAAGCATGAACAACAAACTGAGCATTTTCAAAATTGCCACGACAAGTTGGGTCAATGAACACATTTTTAAGATTGCAAATATCTACAGTAGGTTTATTAACAATCACTCGCTTAGCTTGTTTTTCTGTAAAGCCAGCAGGTTCAGCAATATAAGGAATACCCTTTTCTACACTCATCTCATAGCCTGCTTTGACTTCATCAGCCAATGCTTCATAACTGTCAGGTTCTGTTTGGGCTAATTGCTCTAATTGGGCTAACTGTTGATTGGCTTGTTCTTGTTGTTCTAAAGGTACAGGAATATAGTTAAATAATGGTACTTTTTCTGTGATTTGTTTTTCTTGGTATACCCAGCCCATTCTTAATACACAACTACCATTTTTAACCACTTGCCTAACCACACTATCTACCAGTGATACTTTATTTAGTTGAGTATTAAATTGTCTGTTTAGTATTAGTGCATTTTGTTTGGCTCTATCTACATCCTCAAAGGTTAATGGTTTGACATCAAATAAATTATTTGTAGACAAAAATGGTTCAGATAAACTGGGTGCTGTCCATTCAGATTGTTTGCGGATAAGCTTAGGGGTAATGCGACTGCCTTTATGATTTTTACCCCCAAACCTAGGAGCTTGATATAACTGTTGCCATTTATCCAAATCACTTATAAATTTAGACTGTGCAGATTGAGCATGTTGATAATCATGCTTTAAATCTTGAACACTGGGTTCATTAAGCCAGTTGGTTAGCTTTTGTTTTTTGGTTTTCGTCATACCGTCTTTGACAAGCTTACTATAACCATAAGCTTTAAAATCATCATCAGGCATGCTATAAGCCTGTTTAAATTGAAGAGCCTTTGGCTCTTCTTTGGGTGGTAACTGTCCACCCATCTGATCCATCATAGCCATCAATTCAGGTGGTATTTCTTCAGGCATTTGACCTGCCATTGGATCTTGTAATTGTTCTGGATTAATCATATGAAGCCTCTTGAGTGAAATAATTTAGTTTGTGGTTGTGTATCTAATTCAATACCTTGTTGTTCTAGCATCATAATCTCTTGTTGGTAGGCTTGGTAATACCGCATGGATTCATTAATATCACCATCTAACTGGTTATTTATACCCCTAAAAGCCACAGAAGCAATATATAAGCCAAGAGCATTATAATAGGCTGTAGGTACTGGCAGTTTATCTGTCAGTTGTAGAGCATCATTTACCCCCAAGACAACACGAGCATTGATTAAATAATGTGCCACATCATAAGGAGAATATAGCTGTAGCTTAGTGGGTGAAGCCAAGCAATAAAAAGGAATGATTTCATTAGGTTGATATAAAGTATCTTGTAGATTTAGCTTTAATGCTTTTTCTTGAAATGCTTTTTCAGACAGACATTCTAAAGTCTGATGACTTAAATCATTAGCACTTAGGACATCATCTGTTTGAGCATAAACACATAGGATATGATTTACCATCAAGACATCAGAAGTGATATGGTGCTTTTGTGCTTGTTTTAGATCCAGTGTATGTATCCCTGCTGTTTTGGTGTGATAAGGGATATTTTCACTTTGCAAGTCAAAACGAGTAGATAATTCTCTTAATCCTGCTTGTAATAAGTGCATTAATCTACTTAATTTATTGGTAGGTATTTTGCCTGTATCTGTATCTATTAGGTTTAAGTTTTTTAATTCAGTATTTGCTAGATAATCTAAATATTCACGCACAATCATACTGGTATCCTTATACGATATAACTGGATAAATTTGAGTGAGTTTCTATGGGTAACACATCTTCCCAAATCCCTTGGGTATTTTTTTGATAGTTTGCTTCTTGGCTTGGTGTCCATATCGTCATCATAGCCAGCTGACTGACTGTATCTATACCATCATCATGTTTAGACCTAAAACCACCTACAGATGCTTGTGAAAGCTCTAATAACAGTTCTTTTAATGCTGGTGTCTGTTTTTTATCTGTAGGAAAGAAAAACCGTTTTAGTTTAAAATCAGGGACAATGATATTAAATCGCTCAAGTTTAGATGTGTTTGGTTTTAAGCCAAGAGAACCATCTTTACTGTTAGAAGCCAAAGTAAAAAAGATATTACGAGAAAACATCTCTCTTTGAATCCAAGGAATAAATCCAGCTTGTTGTCCTGATACTTCTACCCCTACAGATAAAGGTGAATACTGACTGACTAGTCTGAATAAATCATCTAAGTTTTTATCCATGGTTTGTCTTGCACAAATACCATCAACCCAAAAATAATATCCCTTATGATTAACTGCCCATACAGAAATAAATGAAAAGTCTGCTGATTGTTTTTCACTGGTAGCAAAGTCAGTTGTGATATAAAAATTAAAGTTATCTTTTTTATCCATGAGATGATTTGAGATATACCACTGCATATCAGTATCTAAAATTAACTTATCATCATCACTCATAATCTGTAGCATGAGTTCTTGATAAAAACTATCTACCTTACCCAAAGCTAAAGCTGTTTGATACTTTTCATTGACAAACTCATAAGTAAAACGATCTTCCCAAGCACCACGGAACTCATCACGAGTACAAGGAAACCTTTCACACACAGGATAAACATTGACCTTCCATGCCCCTGATTCAACAACTTCATACAAAGGGTCATTGGCATTAAATGGTGTACCAAGCCATATCTTTTTGTATTTTGTTGGGTGTAGTGCATATTCAATGGCTTTATGAACCGTATCTTTAATTGCACCTAATACGGTAGGACTTCTTGCATCATCATCAGAAACCAAGTCGTCCATAACAGCAATCTGTGGTCGTTTACCTTTTTCTTTGACACCACGAATACCTGATTTACCACCATATGCTTTGACAATTAAAGTCTTACCGTTAATATTCTTAAATTCCCATCTAATATCTGTAAACTTAATCTCAGGGATATATTTCTGTAAAAACTCACTATTTGCCCAACGATACTCTAAGTTTTTACGCATAGACTTAACACCATTATCAATAGAATCTGTTACATACACAGCCAAATCTACTGAACCAAAGTTAGGTAATTCACCAAACACAGCTAAGTACAAAAAGAAATATTCACCCAAAAAAGTAGATTTAGCTGCACCACGAAAAATCATATTAGCAATCTGTCTATCACCTGAAACCAAAGAATCAGCCATCTTATAGTGAATGATAGGTGTTTTATTTTCTTCACCTTCTTCACCATTGACAAGCTTAATAAAGTTTACATATTCAATGGCAAACTTACTGGGTACATAATTTTCTAAATCACTATAATCTACTTCTTGTAACCATTCATTGACTGTTTTAGGTTGTTTATTAGCCATGGCTTACTGCCCCCAGTATTACCCAAACCAAAAAGATAATAATCATTAAAACCAAAACAGTTAGTTGTAAATCATACATTGGTGGTTTATGCTTCATGGTCATACACCTTAGTAATGAGTTTGGTTTCAGCATTTTGTTTTGCAGTGATAACACCTGCTTCAATCATGCGTCTTTGTTGTGATGCTAATTCAGCTGTGATATTTCTTAGTGCTTCAATCTCATCATTTTGTTTAATACCCACATCTAGCTCTACTTTCTTAACTTCAGGCGGTTTAAGATGTACAAGTAAGCTATTAGCTGCATCACTTCTTACTTTTTCACTCATTGCATTTAGCATTAAGTCAGCTTGTACATTGATGGCTTTTTGATACAAGTCTTGGTTTAGTACCCAAGTAGGTATCATTGATTGTTCTAGAATCGTATTAACTAACTTATTCTTGTTATACATAGCTACATGAGCACTCATCTCTTTAGCTGTATAACCTTTAGCAATCATAGATTGATAACGATTTGGAAAAGTCTTAACAAAACTATCTATGTTACTTTCGCCCATTAGTTTATGAGTGCAGTATTTAATCGCATTAAGATAATCATCCAATTTATATTTACCATCTTGGATTACAGAAATATAAGTCAAGAAGTTATTACGATAATCATCATATAACTCAGGATGATCAAGAATTGTATTAATATGCTCTAGTAAATCATCATTTACATTTCTTTTATATTTACTAGGTAAACTCTTTTTTAGTACATCAACGGTTAAAGTCATATCCCATCATCTATTAACTAAGATGGGAATAATGTAACACCAATGATGAAGCCATAACAAAAATCATTAATCTATGCTTTATAAGTTTAATGTATAAAGAAAAACCCCTAAGACATAAATCTTAGGGGTTTTTCTTATGTACTAAAGCTATTAGTGCTTTTAGTTATAAAAGCTATCAATCATTTCGTCTAACTGTCTCACCTGATCTGCGTATGAATGGTAATATTCTTTGCAGTCATTAGCGTCCCTTACAAAAATCATAAGACTGTCAGTAATCTCAACACCCCAGTGCCTACCATTATAATCATAGCCAAACTTAACCCATTGCTGATCGTCCACATATACAGGGTAACCATTCAACCATCTCCCTGCTTTTAGATAGTTATACTGCACCTTATTATCTAAATAGGCATGATTTTTAAAAGAATTTTCTACTTCATCAGGAGATTTACCGTCAATTAAGAAGCGTATAGCTTCATTAATATCACTAAAGGTACGCTCCAATCTTTTTTGTTTGCTTTTATCTGCCCAATCCTGTACGGACTTATTCATAGATTCAGCAGCACTACTAATGACATGGCTTATTTCTTTCAGTACACTTGCTTTATTTTTATCAGCCATTAGTACCCCCTATCCCTATCTGCTCTTGTCTCATCTGGTATTTGAGTAAGCGTACCACGCTCACTGTAACCTTCTTTATCCATACGCTCTATGTTCTCTATACGACCTGACCTATCATGAGTGGGTATAGGACCTAAATCTACCAGTACAGGCAATTCACTGTTTGGTTTAGTTGTAGGTGTCTGTATATGCTCTTGCTCCTGCTCTGTCTTATATTCGCTTACAGGCTCTTGGATAATGGGTAGCACTTCATTCTCTACAGGTACATAAGCAGTATAGGGTTCATGAGTAGTAGCTGTAGGTGCTGGAGGTATATACTCTTCTGCAGTAACATAATTATCACTTAATACAAAATACCCAAATATAATGATAACTACCACTAATATCACCCAAAACCATCTATACGAGTTACCTTGTTTTGTAGTTACTGCTATATTTGTATTACTAATAGCTGCAAGTCTTTTTTGCTCTTCACGAGCATACTCATCTTGTATTTCAGATACACTGGGAATAGGTTTCATCACCCACTCTTGCGTATCAAGCTCTTTAGTGCTTTCGTTACTTTGTTGAACCTGCAACTGCGTAACCTGCTCTTGTAGCATTGCCACAGTATCTTTCATTTGTTGTGTAACAGTCGCTTGGTTTTTTAGGGCTTGTATCTGTGTTTGGTATCCTTGTATTAGTCCTTGCTGAGTCGTATATTGTTTATTCTGTGAAGCCAAGGTATCAACGACACTTTGAATCACCCAACTCACCCGTTGAAACATATCCTTATTGGTAAAGCGTAATAGCACAGCACCTGTACGCATCAGAGCATTTTGCCTGACCCACATATCTTGATAACGCACATAATCTAATGTGTTATAGCCACTTTGGATTTTGGTTAAGCCATCTAATTCTATTGCCAAATGATAGCCCTTGGCTTCATTGAGTACCATAAAATCAATATAACGATTACCCCCTGCATCATCCACGAAGTGATACTGTGGTATGACATCACTTGGTGTTAAACCAGCAACTTGACTTAACACCCTATCCACAAACATCTCTTCAAAACCTGCAGGGTGCTTTAATTGCTCACGGTAATAATATTTCCACTGTTGCCAGTTATCAAAACGATCATACATCAGCGACAAATCTCATCATATAAAGCAGAACCCCATGAACGGGGAAATATATCATAATACTTTAGATGGCTCATTTTTTTACTATCAAGCAACCTATTATGCTTATTGTAATTTGCCCAACTGATCGTTGCGACAGTCTTGTTTGAGCATTCAATATAGCGTCTATACAGTGTATAACTACCTTGAGCCAAACCATCCACTTTCTTATCTTGAGCTACAAAACGCTCCATCTGTACTTCATACTTAGTCCTAGTAACTTGTTTGGTTTTACTAGGCAGTAAATAGTATTCATACCCTTGATATGAGCCTAAATATACATCTGCATGGGAACTGATAGCTAACGCTAAACCAGCAGTAAACATAAATAATTTGTTAAACATAAACATATCCTACAGGTGTTGTTAATGTTTCATTATTATATATAGGCTTTTGGTATTTATCTAGCAATAATTTATTTTTAATATATTGGACAACTTTTACCTACAAATTATAAATTGGTTTAGTAGTAGTATCCTGACAGTCAGCAGACAAAAAGCAAAGTACGCCCCCCTACCTAGGAGAAGAAAAAGGATTCTTATTGACTACCTAAAACAAAGGTCTAAGCACTGGCGTGCTTAGGGTGAGCAATGTCGCTCGTAATTAACTGGAGTTTATTATGGAACAGCAAGTAAAAAAAGAAAAAGTGCAAAGAACATGGCTAGGCAATGTATTCCATGCAATTAGCAAAGGCTTCTCAACCATAGGTAGTGTAGCTACCGCCACTGATAAAGTGGCGAAAAACTATGGAGCGTTAGCAATGACGCAAAGTAGCCGTAGCATTAAGAAGCTAGACGCAGATATTCGCAAAGAATATGGCGTGGGCTTAGCCCAGTTCAATAAAGAAGTTGAAGAGATGCTAGATGATCTCTATGATTGAGTTCATCTAGCATAAGAAAAGAGTCTAGCCTAGTGCTAGGCTCTTTTTTTTTTTACATCAAGTCATACAAACATAACTAACTACTAACAACAATAACCACTACTTACTAGCTAACCACTATCACTAACAATAACAACCAACCACTAGCAAACACAAACACAAGACACAAATGCAGACAGTACAGGTGCGGTAAATGTATTGAAAAGTTTTAGCAAGTTCCTTCATGCTAGTTTCAGCAACTCATAACTACTAAGAGTACTTGTACCTTTAACTCTTGACATACTTACCTTACCAAATTTAGTACTAGTTTTGAGAGTTCTGATTAAGTTGTTACCTTTCATCAGCATACTTACACTTACACTTACACTTACACTTACATTGATGAGTATTACACAACATAAAGTCCTAGCAAATCAACTAATTAAAAATGTAAACAAGATAAAAACAAAATACTTTTCCTTTGTTCTACCTAAACCTTCCCTAAACCCTACCTTCTGTTTCCCTTGCGGTCTAATTGTCTAAACCCTTTGGGTTTTGGGTGAGCATTGTGCTCATTCAATCATTCATTTTATAAGGATACTGTCATGACTGAATTTACTACTCGCACTAACGCCACTTCAGCTGATCGTGAGCCAGCAGATCACTATGTAAACATCTATTTTCAAGACCGTCAGATTGGATATATAGTCCTTGACAAATTTACCCAACTTATAGAGTTCGTGCAGAAAGATGAGCAAAATGCAACAAAGCTTATCCAAAACTGCACAGCAACTTATCGTGAGCGTGGCAAGTCTACTGTTAGCTTTGATTTGAGCAACTTGTAGTAATAAAACCCATAAGCAAATGCTTATGGGTTTTTGTTTATGTTTATTATTTATATAAGGATCGTACCATGAAAGCATATCTCATCTTCGTAACACTTGGATTCTCAACTACTGTATGGGCAGATAATGCAGTAGAAGCATGTAGACAGGTATCCTTACAGGGCTACAGCATTACAAGCTGTCATCCTTTGTGATTTGAACCCATTAGGCAATTACGCCTAGTGGGTTTGCTTTATAGTATAGACAGTACAGGTTACCAAATGAATCAAAGACAATTAGAAATACTAATGCACCCTAAGCACATTAGAAGAGATGTTAGTGAAATTATTATCAAAAGCTTTAGTAAACAGATAGAGCAATCTGTTAAAGCTATCCATAAATGGATAGAAGTATCTGAATATGAATCTAAAAATACCCGTAAACAAATACTATCTACATTAGACATACATAAACTAGTAGTAGATATATTTACTACTATTACAATGGTTGCTCAAAAACCATTACCCTATATATCTGTAGCTTCTCAAATAGCTATAGATAATATGTCTAAACTAGACAGTATCAAGACTGCTTGTGAATTGATTGCATTGCTTCAACATACTAAACTATATGCAATCAATAAAAACTACGATACTAGGTTAATTGAATCTCTTGTGGTACTGCCAAAAGATGCAGAAATTACTAAGCGTATTAGGTTATCTTGCTTCTTACCACCTATGCTAGAACCACCTAAGCCAGTAAACAACAACAGACAAAGTGGTTATCTAACCATCAATGACCATGTTGTATTAGGCTATAAAGAGAATCAACATAATCAAAGACTATCTCTAGATGTAATCAATATTCTAAATCAAAACAAATATGTATTAGACAGCTATATCATACAGAACTTTGAAAAACCTTGGTTTAGAGAAGTGTTAGAAGAACATGAGTTATCTCTACGAGATAGCATTGATCAACAAGAATACTATGACCAAGCTGTTACCTTTGAAAAGTACAAAGAACAGCTTAAAGTATTAACTGAGATAATCAAAGATAAACCACTCTACTTCAATCATAAATATGATAAGCGTGGTCGTATTTATACTATTGGTTATCACTTCAATACTCAAGGTACAAGCTATGAGAAAGCTTGTATTGACTTGTGTAAACAAGAACTAATCACAGGTGAACTGTAACCTAATTAACTTAAGGAATTTAGCATGACTAACTATCTAAAATTAAACAATGCAATCATTGAAAACATGACCCAAGAACAGTTTGAAGTAGCTCTATCAAAAGCTGCTTACATATTTAGACCTCGTTATTACATTGATAAAGCCAATTACAATAAAATTACTTGTTGTAATGGTTATGACAGAGTTGATAGAGAAGCTCACATTAACGAGTTAATGTGGAGACTTGGTTTAAAAGGTAAGGCTGATAGCTTGCCTATTGGCGTATATGACATGTTTATAAAACATGTTAAAGCTCTGTGGGATACACCCACACCAACCAGTTTAGAGCATTCACCATCATTCTAAACTGTAATCACTAACAGGTTAAGGAGTTTAACATGACAATTATTAAAGCAACAGTACTCAGTTACTATGAAAAAGAGCCTATAAGTTTCTACTTTCATACTCGTAAGAGTAAGATTAAAGTAAGCAAACTAGTAGATGAAATAAGTAAAAGTCTATTCTTAAGTTCAGACTTCTCTAAAAATCAATACTATTCTAAAACAGTCATAATAGACGAGTTAATCTTAGTAAAACTAGAAGATGATGAAGAGAAGTATGTAATAACATTTAACTTGATTAACCCTATTACAATTTGAAAGAGCACTATGATCATATTAAGACCAACCCAAGTAGTAAACCAATCACAAAACCAAGAAGAATACCGTGTAGAAATCAAGAATGGTATTGAGTACTTCTACAGGCACTGTGAGCAGTGCAACAAAGAAACATCATGGTGTCCAATAATGTCTTGTTGTGAAGTATGTGCTTCACAATAAGTAATATAAGCCTAAGTAACCTTAGGCTTATTTTTTGATTACTTCTTGTTGTAGTTTTTGTTAGCTAAGACAGTAATAGAAATATTACTGGCTTTCTTTATGGAATTTGTATGGAACAAAATTTTAGGTATATATGGCTATCACTCAATGACATAACTGACTCTGAAATAGATCATTTAATTGAGTTAATAGGCTTCTACGAAAATAATTCAAAGTACATAGTTTACTATCCGTCTATGGATTTCTTCCTTTGGCAAAAAGAAGTACCTGACCTAAGTAAAGATAAACGAGACCTTGTTACCAATTCGTTTACTGAGTTCATGGCAATAGTTAATGAGTATGTATTAAACCAAATATTAGGAATAGATTATGAATGACAAACTTTACTCCGTAATAAAATCCACTGATTTAAACCAAGAACATCTGGAAATATTAAAATCAGGTAAAAAAATCAGTCCTTATGTTCAAAACGATGGTTACATTATTTACTGCAAAGAAAGAGGTTGCTTCTTCCTTTCTAACCTTACACCGATTGAGCAAACACTTTCTGACATGTATACGGACTCAAACCAATTTATGGAAAGAGTGGCACAGTGCCAACTGAATAGAACATTAGGACTTACAGATGAATAACTATTAATATTACGCTATTGTAACTGATAAATTATCTAAAAAAGATTATCAGCATATTAACAATTCATTCTCACTGGATAATGATTTAACTATTAAGTTCTTTCCTAATCTTAAAGCTTTGATTGAAGGTATTTATATCTATCGCTTAGATAAACTCATAGGAATATAAAATGAGATTGCATAAAAATCCAATTTACATAGCTGCTAATACTCTTACTAAAGAAGAAAAAGAGATATTAGCAGAATTACTTCAAATAGATATACCCAGTAACGCCAAAGCTATTGTGTATTACTCTAACTCTGATAGTGCAATGTGCTTCACTATAGAAGTTCTTAAGAGATTATATGACCTTATAGACTCGCTAGATGAGTTTATAGATATGGTACTAGAGAACAGAATGAATCATGTGGTAGGTCTATATGCTAAATAATCAAATTAAGTATCTTAGTATCTCAGTGGAAAATCTGACTGAAGAAGAGAAGTCTTTACTTTGCTCGAGGGCTTTAGTCCCACTACAACCCAATTCTAAAACTATTAGATCATTCTACTACAGTAGGCAGGGTAACATTATTTACTCCTTCTGTTCAGCAGAAGATGAAAAGAGTGAAGAAGACTATGTTTGCTCTTCTTATCAAGAATTTAATGAATTAATTAACCTTTGGAAACTAGACAGACTATTAGGAGTAAACCATGAAACAATTTAATCCTATGCAGTACCTAGCTATTGATATAGCTAATCACTTTGGCTTAGATAAGTTAAATTATGAAGACAGAATTGATTGGGTTAAAACCAATATAGACGACTTAGAACAGTTTACTAGTACAGCAGATGAGCCATTACTGTATGCCAAAGCAGTTCATGCTTTTAGACAAAGCCAAGCAGGAATACCTACAGGACATACAGTAGCATTTGATGCTACTTGTTCAGGATTACAGTTAATGAGCTTATTAACTAACTGTAAAAAGGGTATGTCTTTAACGGGTTTGATTGACCCTAATAAGCGTTCTGATGCTTATACAGAGATTACTGAGTATATCAATTACCTACTAAAACAAGATGGTATTGACAGTGTAGAAGTTAGTCGTAAAGATGCTAAAAAAGCGATTATGACAAGCCTATATGGTAGTAAAGCTAAACCAAAAGAACTATTTGGTAAACAGTTACTACCTTACTTCTACAAAACGATGGATGAATACTGTACAGGTGCTATGGATTTACTATCGTGGTTACTAAACTCATGGCAAGAGATCCAAGTGCAATCTTGGGTATTACCTGATGGTCATACAGCATATATTCCTACTATGCAGCAAGTTACTAAAAGAGTCAGTATTAATGAACTGAACTATACCCCAGTAGTAACTTATTATGAAAACATAGCTTCAGATAAGGGTATTGCTAACGCTGCTAATGTTGTACACTCAGTAGATGCACTCGTATTGCGTGAATTAGTTCGTAGATGTAACTATCACAAAGGTGAACTTAAGACATTCTTACGCTTACATACTAACGCAAAAGAAACCAAACAAGTAGATGATACATTATGGATTAATGAGCGATTTAAAGCCACTGGTTTCGCTTCTATCAGTTTTATTGAAGCTATTGACTACAATACCATTACTAAGGTCTCAAATGAGCTTAGAGAAGCTCTAGCGAGCATCTGTGAGCACATATTAAGTCATCCTAAGTTTGAAGTGATTACTATCCATGATTCATTTGCTTGTTCACCTGTCAATATGCAACGACTTCGTGAACATTACAATAATATCTTAGTAGAGTTATATGAATCACATACTTTAGATGATTTACTAAGTCAAGTGTATCAAACAGAAATCACTGTCAATGTAGGAGAGAAAACATTATCAAATATTATCCGTAATAGTAACTATGGCATTAACTAACAGTACCCGCCTTTGGCGGTTTTGTGGCTGTTTTAAAGCCATTATGAATGAATGATTAGTGTATGATCCTAATGGGTAGTGAGCCAGTGGCTTGCTACCCATATTTTTTATTTTAACCAAACCTAAAGCCTAACTACTTAAAATTCGTAAAAAAGTACTAAGGATACCCTAAACGCTATCACTATTTTCTTGGTGCTTTTATTTATTAATTTACATTAATAGACAGTTTAAACTAATATGAATACAACACAGTTATTAAGCACACTACCACAAGGTAAAATTACCTTATTTCCTTGCCGTACAGAACCTAATCTTTGGTTTTGTGATCATGAAACAAAAGAATGTATCACTTCTTTTTATTACGACATGACTAACCAACAATGGCAATTTTTATCTGCTACCAAACTCAACTAAGGATACATTATGAGACTAACTAAACAAGAAATTACTTGGATTGCTAATGAATTTCAATCAAACCGTACAATACAAGAAATAGCTATTGATACTGGTATGAGTAAGCAAAATGTTAAAAGAGCATTAGCAGAAGCAGGCTTAGTAAATTTAAGTTGGTATAAAACCAGTGAAGAAAATAAGATGCTAACCTTTCTAAAAGCCAAGGGTATTAATAATACAGAACAACTACTAACACAGTTTTAAGGATTTATGATGGGTTTAGATACATTCTTATATGCAATAGCTGAAGACAAAGATAACTATGATCGTCATGATGAAGAGGATAGAATTCTCTTTGAAAAGGATTTAGAAAATATTGCTTATTGGCGTAAATGCTACCCTCTATGTGATCATTTCTTATCCAAAAAAGATTACCTACTTGGGGGAGATGGTAACTGTGAATTCATTCCCATTACTCAAGATGAGTTATCAGAGTTTTTTAAGATGAGTTTAGAATCTTACTTTGATAATTCAGTGTTGGGTGTAGATGAAGAAGATGAATACTCTAAAATATATGACGGCGATATAGAAACTCTAAGGCAAGCTATAGACCGTATGAAACAGTTACCTAATCATAATTTCTATCTTTTAAATTGGTGGTAAAACTATGAATATCACACTTAAACAAGCTGAAAAACTAATGTATCCGCTACTGAACAACAAGATTGTTCCTTTTTTACACTCTAGCCCAGCACTAGGTAAATCAAGCTTAGCTAAAGCTGTTGCAGCTAAAGCCAAGTTAAAAGTCATTGATTTACGACTAACAGAGTTAGACAGTAGCGACTTAAACGGTTTACCTTACTTTAATGAAGGTAAAGCACAGTATCTACCATTTAATACTTTCCCAATCCAAGGTACAGAAGTACCTGAAGGCTGTCAAGGGTGGCTCTTACTTCTTGACGAGCTAAATTCAGCATTGCCTAGCGTACAATCAGCAGCATATAAGCTGATTTTGGATAGACAAGTAGGTCAGTATAAATTACATGATGATGTTTACATTATCGCTTGTGGTAACTTAGATACAGATAATGCAATTACTTATCCGTTATCAAGTGCATTGGTTTCACGATTTGCTCATTTCTACATTGAACCTAATACAAAAGAATGGACAGACTGGGCATTGGATAATGATATTGATATTCGTATTATTTCTTTTCTTGGTTTTATGCCTAGTCATTTGTATAAGTTTAATCCTGATAGTACTGAACCCTATGCTTCACCTAGAACATGGGAAATGCTATCTAAAGTACTATCAGAACTAGAAACCATTGATACAACTCATCTACCATTACTAGCTTCATTAATTGGTGATGGTATTGCACATGAATTTATGCAATATCTAAAACTTGCAGATAAAGTACCTAAACTAGAAGATATTATCAATAATCCAGAGAAAGTAGCAGTACCATCAGAGCTTGGTCTGCAATGGGCAACCACATCTATGGTTACATCTAATATTGATAATAATAACTATGCTAAGTTAGAGATTTATCTAAGACGCTTCAATATGGAAATGCAAGTTGTTGCATTACGCTATATTGTTAAACAGTACCCAAACCTTGTAACTAAAACTTCAGAATGGAGAAAAGCGTTAGCAAGTGAAATCTTTATCTAAATCTAAGGATATATCATGGATTTACAGAAACTAGAAAAAGAATTGAGTAAAGTGAAAATCATGCTGATGGGTAAACCATCAGCAGTTTTTTTAGCTTATGCAATTCTTCGTGTACCTACTGTCTTTAGTGATAAAGTAGCGACAGCAGCAACGAATGGTTTACGCATTGAAATTAATCCAAAATTCTTTCAAGATTTAAACCAAGAAGAAAGACAGTTCTTATTAGCACATGAAGTTTTGCATATCTTACTTAGTCATATGACACGACTAGGTACAAGAGACCAAAAGAAATTTAATATTGCTGCTGATTATGTTATTAACACAACTTTAGTAAATCAAGGATTTACCATGATTGATGGTGGGTTCTATGATTCTAAGTATTTAGATTGGTCAGCAGAACAAGTCTATGATGACTTACCTGATGATACCATTTCTAACCTATCTTCTAATACCAGTAATCATTCTGAAGCTGGTTTTGGTGATTCAGATATTCCTTCAGAATTAAGTACACAGGACATTATTTATGCAGATCCTAACGAAGTTGAGAAAGTAGCACAAACAACCCAAGAAATAGCCATACAAGCTTCTCTGCAGGCTTCTATGCAAGGTGCAGGCAGTACTGTACCACATTGCGTACAAAGGCTATTAGATGAGCTTACAAAGCCAAAGGTAAACTGGAAAACAGTGTTAAGAAAGTATCTATTTGACTTAGCTAAAACTGATTATTCTTGGCGTAAACCAAACAGAAGACTATTAACACATGGATACTATTTACCTTCTTTAGGTGGTAATTCTTTATCTAAGATTAGCTTTGCTATTGATACTTCAGGATCAGTTAGCCCAAGACAATTCAATGAATTTCTAAGTGAAGTAGCCGCAGTTTTTAAACTGCTAAAACCAAGAGAATTAGATATTTTACAGTTTGATCATGAATTACAAGACCATACAACTGTTAAGTCTCTACCTCAGTTTACAACACTAAAATTTAAAGGATGTGGTGGTACTTGTCCTGAAGTTGCTGTAGAAGCTTTTATGAAAACAAACAGCAAAGCTTTATTTGTGATTACTGATGGTTATTTTTGGAATGAAGATGCTATTCCTAAACCAAGACAACCAGTAATTTGGGTAATCTTTGATAACCCAAGTTTTAAAGCACCATTTGGGAGTGTAATCCATGTCAATAGTACTTAACAACGAACAAGAACTGGCTAAGAATGAGCTGTTAGAGTTCATTCTAACGCCTAGTGAGCTTAAACAAGATAGTATCATTGTGTTATCAGGTGCAGCAGGTACAGGTAAAACAACGCTACTTAAGTCTGTTATAGACAGCTATAAAGCAATTAAAGAGTTAAATAAAGTAATCAATACGCCCACCACAAAAGTAGGGTGGGAATTTACTGCTATGACCCATAAAGCTGCTCGTGTATTAACAAGAGTAATTAAATTACCTGTAGATACATTACATCGTAAACTTATGATCAGACCTACGAAAGATGGTTATGATTTTTATGGTTTTACTCTATATCTAGAACCAAATATAGATAAGGAAGTCATTGTTGTAGATGAAGCTTCTTATATAGATTCTAAAATATTAAATTATATCTGTGAATTGGTTTCCCAAGAACCAAAGCTACAATTTATTTTAATAGGAGATCCCTATCAATTACCACCTGTAGGTATGGATCATGCACCTGTATTTAATGCTGGCTTTAAAACAGTACACTTAGAGCAGTCAGTTAGACAATCTAATGCACCGCACTTAGCACAGACTGTAAATACACTAAGACAATCAGCAACACAGGGTAAACTGCATACAATTAAAGCAGATAATAAAGAAGTTTTATATCTAGATAAAAAAGCTTGGGATAAACAAATTATCTCAACATTTAATCAAGGTATCTCTGCTAAGGTGATTCAGTATACCAATCACCAAGTACAAGCTTCTAATAAAAAAATCAATAGACAACTTACTGGTAATCGTGAAATTGAAGTAGGTGATACTATGGTTATCTGTGGAAAGTTAATTGATAGCAGTATAATCCCATTAGATAGTGAAGTTACTGTTATGAGTATTGATGGTTATTACCCTAATGGTACAGCAGAGCTACAGCTACCCCATTATGATCTTCGTTTAGAAGATATCTCAGGCACTATGTATAAACAATTAGTTATACAGGACCATAAAGTATATACAGAACTTGCAAAGCAGCAGATGACCCTTAGAAGTGGTTCACCATATATATGGCACTTAAGGTACGCTTATGCTTGTACAGTACACAAATCTCAGGGCAGTACTTATGATGAAGTATTCATCAATTTAAACAGTTACAGATCTGTTTATAAAAATAATCCTGCTATGGCTTTGAAATTACTATATGTTGCTGTAAGCCGTGCAAGAAACAAAGTCTATTTCACAGGAGATATTGGCTAATGGCAAATACACGGGATAGAGCTCATCTAGGTATTAAGATTATAAGGGATATTTTAAGTCCCTTACTTAAACAAAAAAATGACATCTTAACCCAGTTATTAGATACACATTTTGAAAGGACTGGGTCAAGAATTGCAATTTATAAAGGGGAGATCATTGCTCATAATACACAGAGTAAAGATCCCCCTAAATTATTGCATAAATCATTAGCAGGTTATGTAGATTCCCTACATGAGACTGAAGATCGCTACAATAGTTATCTTAGACAGATGAGTAGATATATTACTCAACAGACTCATACACACCCCAATGAATCAGTGTTTCATTTCTTTCCAGTAGAAGTATTTCAAGAATATATGGGTAGACCATCAGATGTTAAACGCACTGAGGAACACATTCCTGAATTTCTCAAAGAAATCATTGCAGAAATGAAACTATTAAGGAGTTTATATGCTTAGTTGTGATTTTCATGAAAAACCTGATGTTGCGATATTAATTAAAGGCAGTTATTTTGATGAAACCAAACTAAACAGATACTATGTACAGCCCCTAAGTAAATTAGGGGTTAATCAATTAATGGCTTTAGAGCTGGTTTATCCTGAAAAAGGTAAGCTATCAATTTCTGCTGCTCGTAAGAATATTTTAAAGCTACTACCTGCATTAGCCAATCATGGGATTAAATACTTATATGTAGCAGATGCAACCTACTTTAAAGCACTAACAGGACAAAATAAAGCAGATACACATTTGGGTTATGTACTACCTTGTAAGTTAAAAGGTTATGAGCACATGCAAGTTATCTTTGGCATCAATTATGGGCAACTGCTTTATACCCTAAATGCAAGCACTAAGCTTGATTTAACATTACAGACATTAGCAGAGCATTACCAAGGTAATTATGTTACTCGTGGTAATATCATTAAAACTGCTTTGTACCCTACTGATGATGAGATTGATGATGTACTGGCTAGATTAAAACAATATCCTGCATTAGCATGTGATATTGAGACAACTGGCTTAGAGTTAGATAATGAGCTTTACTCCATTGCCTTTGCATGGAATCAACATGAAGGCTGTGCTTTTAAAGTTATCAATAAAAGACAGCTAAAGCTATTTTTTGAATCCTACCAAGGTACTTTAATCTTTCATAATGCAACATTTGATATTAAGCATATTATCTATCATTGCTTTATGCAACATGATAGAGACTTCAAAGGTATGATTCATGGTTTACATACCATGTGCCGTAATATTGAAGATACGAAGATTATTGCTTATTTAGCAACGAATAATACTCAAGGTAATGCTCTTGGCTTAAAAGAACTAAGCCATGAGTTTGTTGGTAATTATGCCATTGATGTAAAACATGTATTAAATCACCCATTAGCAACTGTCTTAGAGTATAACTTAAAAGATACCTTAGCAACTTATTGGGTATTTAATAAATATAAGCCTAAAATGCTTCACGACAATCAAGAAAGTATTTACAAAACTATTATGCTACCTAGTATTAAGACCATCATTCAGATTGAGTTACATGGTATGCCAATGAATATGGATAAAGTTGTTATAGTAAAAAAACAACTACAAAACCAAGCCAATGATGCTTTAGAGCAAATCTATGCTTCTGAGCATGTCAAAGCAGTTACTCATGAACTTCAAATCAAGGAGCTTGAGAAGATTAATAGTAAACTTAAAACCAAACAACATACCCTTGATAAAGTCAAAGACTTACAGTTTAAACCAAACAGTACCGCTCACCTTGCTATCTTATTGTATGATTATCTTGGTTTACCTATACTGGATTACACACCCAATAAACAACCTGCTGTTGGTGCTGGTACTATTGAGAAGCTCATTCAACACACCCAAGATGATACCATTATAAGCTTGCTGACTGCTTTACTTGAATATGCAAAAGTTCAAAAGATTTTATCTACTTTTATTCCTGCATTTGAAAAAGCACAAGAAAAAGATGATTGGCATTATTTACATGGTTCTTTTAACCTTGGTGGTACTTTATCCAATCGTTTAAGTAGCAGTAATCCAAACTTACAAAATCTACCCAGTGGCAGTACTTATGGTAAAACCATCAAACAATGCTTTCAAGCACCTGATGATTGGTTATTTGTTGGTGCAGATTTTAATGCGTTAGAAGACCGTATTAATACCTTACTGACCAAAGACCCAAACAAACAAAAGATTTGGATTGACGGTTATGATGCCCATTGCTTCCGTGCTTATTATTACTTTACAAACCAAATGCCTGATATTACCAATACCAAAGAAAGTATTAATTCTATTAAGCATAAGTACCCAGAACTGCGTCAAGAAAGTAAAGCACCTAGCTTTGCATTACAGTATGGGGGACAGTATTTTACTTTAATGAAAAACTGTGGATTTTCTGAAAGTAAAGCCAAAGAAATTGAAGCCAATTACCATAAAATGTATGAAGTCTCTGATGCTTGGACACAAAGAAAGTTAGAGCAATGTGCAAAACAAGGATATATTGATGTTGCCTTTGGTTTACGCATTAGAACACCAGTAGTGGGTAAAACAGTACTGAATACTTCTAAGACCCCTTATTTGGCTTCAGCAGAAGCTCGTAGTGTGGGTAATGCAATTAGTGGACAAAGCTATTGCCAATTAACTAATAGAGCGATTAACGAGTTTATGGAGCGTGTATGGGCTTCTGAATATCAATACGACATTATGCCTATTTGTCTTATTCATGATGCTATTTACTTAATGATTAAAAATGATGTAGAAATCGTTAAATGGGTAAATGATAACTTGATTGATTGTATGAATTGGCAAGAGTTACCTGAGATTCAACATGACCAAATTAAGTTAGAAGCAGAATTAGGTGTATTCTATCCTGATTGGTCTAATGAGATTACCTTAAAAAATCATATCTCAGTGAATGATATTATCGCAACCTGTTCTGAAGGAGCTGCTTAATGATTAATGATAAACCAGTACTATGTACAACCAAAGAAGCTCTATTGGAATTAAATATTCCAACTGAAGGTTCTCATATTATTTCTATACCATTAGAAAAAGTACAGAACTTACCTTATCATTTTATAAGCCAAGACATTGTAGACTTGGATATTACTGTAGGAGAGCACTATCCACAGATTGTTCCCTATGTTGTATTAACTACAGTTAATGAGTTTTTAACTTACTATAAATCAGACAATGTAGGTGAACAGAATCGTTCTATTGGTTTTGGTACTCACATTACTTATGATGATCAAAAATCAAGTTTAACCAAAACTATGATTGATGCTGTTGTCAAAGACTTAAAGAGAAAATTAGACTACGACACAGTGGATGAACTTACATTTCCTGAAGAAGTGTTTGTACTTGTTAAAAACGATCATCAAACCAGTAGGATGCACTTAGGTATTTTACTGGCTTTAGAAGTAAAGATAGATGAAGTCTTTTTAGATGATTCTATTGCTGGTATTAAATGGCAAACACTAGATAGACTGGTTTCCAATATAGATGAATACCAACCATGGTCTCAGTTAATCATCAGAACCTTTGAAGACTTACAAAATAATCCTAATAAAACTTTGTAGCTTTCTGTACCTTAAATACTACATATAGTGTAAAATATACAACCATCACACTATATGTAGTAGCTAATTATGTATCACCGTAAACTTGAAAAGTATAAAGAATACGAAGGTATGAAAAATGCCGTTGTAGGTAAAGGAGAGCTTATTTATGTCAGCACACCGCTTGGTGATGCTTATAGAGCACCTTGTGGTGCTTTGATTTATGACAGAGATGAAGCTCTTGAATACGCTCGTAAACTAGATACTCTCATCAGAAAAAATACTGTATTATTTACCCAAAGAAAACTCAAAGGAAAAGCACATGAACACAAATAACCCTGTAACAGCAATCGTAGATTGGTTTAAGAAAGCTAAACCAGAACCTACTATCAAGAATATTTTTACACAGTTAGGTTGTCATTTTGAAGAGATAGCAGAAATGCTAAATACTATCCCTGAATGTGAAATAATGGCTGATGAGATGAATACTGCTGCTATTAATCTAAAGACAGCAGATATTGATGTCTATGGTGAACAGATGGAAAATACTATCTCAGCCATTGATAAAGTAGAAATGCTTGATAGCTTATGTGATCAGATTGTTACTGCTATTGGTACAGGGTACGATCTTGGTTTTGATATGGAAGGTGCACTCTGGGAAGTTATCAGATCCAATTACTCTAAATTTGATGATGATGGTAATCCCATCTTTGATGAAAATATGAAAATCAGCAAAAGCAATAACTACTTTAAACCAAACTTACAAAAGTATATTTAATCAATCCAGCTAATAAAATAGCCTTAGAAGTTCTAAGGCTATTTTATTTATTTGTCTATTTATTTATGCTTGTTAAACGCTTTTCGTAGTTTTATATGATATTGGTTTTTAGCAAATCCTGCACCATTATACCCTTTAGCAAAAACACTCCATTGACATTGTTTTAGTGGTGTAATTAGCTTATTGGTTTTAATAAAGCGAAGCATTGCATCTATCTGTGAAGCTTCATCTTTATACATTGCATTAACAAATGCCTGTAGTGATGGATAGCCTAAAGATTTCCAGTGAAAACCCATGACTTGACCCATACCCCACGAACAAGATTCTAATGCAGTATCACGGTCATATTGGCTTGCCTGCTCTAGTCTACCGTGTTGTGATGATGATAAACCATATCTATAAGTACCCCATTTTGGATAGCATAATTGGGGTTTTTCTTTAGTAAGTTTACCTCTTATTGTGATTTTATTTTTTTGAGTAAGTAGCCTATACATAATATGTGGTTCATACAATATCTTGGGCAATCCATTCAAAAACCCACGACCACTTGATTCAACTTCTATCACAGCTTTTAGGCAAGCAACATCAATATCATATTGCTTAGCAAGTGCTTTAATCTGTTCATCTGTAATTAATTTAGACATAGTTATCCTTATTTAAAAATAGCTTTAAAAGTTTCTTTAATTTCAGTAATGATTTGTGGTAATGTTTTATTAGTTGTAGATAGTAAGACGGCTTGATAAATAATACCAATTACAGTCATACCAAATAATGAAACCAACATCATAATAAATCCTTGAGAGATAGGACTTAAATGTAACCAACCATTAAACTCAATCAACCAACTCCCTGCAAAAAACCCAAATACAGCACTGAATGTAAACTTAATCAACACAATTAAACTTAAATGTAGCTTGCCTTCTTTATCAATTTCCCCTGTCAAGGACATGGCAAAGACTGCAGCAACCACAACAGCAAATACTTTTACAAGAAAAGATATGTCTGTTAAAGAATTTGGCATAGCAACTCCTATCCTTGATACACAAAACATAACCATTGTACTTTTTTTAAATCACAGTAAGTTAATTAGATTAACTACCCAAAACTTACCTTTGATACTCTAATGAGCTTAAACCCACTAAGGAGATTTTATGACTTTATCCACCGCTAAAGTGATTGCACATACTCACCCCATACAAGACATACCAACAAAGACTGCCAATGAATTTATTGCTTATGTTGCTCGTGTATCTAACCCATCAAACCAAGACAATACACACACATCAGATAAACTGATTAATTACCTACTAAAGCATAAACACTTTAGTCCTTTTGAACATTACTATTTAACTTTAGAGATTGAAACACCCAAAGACATTTCAATTCAGCTACTTAGACACAGAAGTTTTGTTTTTCAGGAGTTTAGTGGCAGATACCAAGATATTAACGCCATGGATAATCCATTCATTATCCGTGAAACAAGATTACAAGATAGTAAGAATAGACAGAACTCATTAGAAAATACTGATGAAGCTTTAGATTCTGCTTGGAAGTTTGCTCAAAAAGAATTACTAAGACAAGCACAAGAACTCTATAAAAATGCACTAGAACAAGGCATTGCTAAAGAAGTTGCACGAAGTGTTTTACCTATTGGCTTAACTAAATCTCGTTTATACATCACAGGTAATGTCCGTTCATTTATTCATTATCTAACGGTACGATTAGACCCAACAACTCAAAAAGAGCATAGAGAGCTTGCAATAGCCATCTATGATGCTTTATTGCCTTACTTTAATTTGGATGCAATTAAGGAGCTTAAAGATGCCAAAGAAGCTCAGCAAGCGTAAAAGTACAAGACAAAAAGTATTTAAAGGTTATTTAAAAATACCAATAGATACAGATTGTACTGCTGAAGAATTAAATGCTAAATCAGTTAGAACAGGAGACTGGATTTATCATAGTTCTAAGATTTTAAAAAGAGGTATTAAAAGACATTGGTACATTAACTTATATCTTTATAATGTGATTGGGGAATTTACCTTAATTCATTATAAAACTGCTAAAGTAGATAAGAGTTATTTTAATCTCGTCATTGATGAAGCATTAGTTGAAGCCACTAAACACCCTTTAATTGATTACAGTAAATCTTATATGACAGTGAGTTGTTAATGAAATACTATAAAATTAAACCACTAACTTGGTTGGATAATTCCAGTATCGGTATGACCCATACTTATCACTATAGACCTGAGCATGACAGATACAGACTAACCATTATTAATAAAATCAATCCAACTGCTCGTAATATCTTAATGGATTTTGATAGCATTAATGAGATTAAAGAGTTCACGAATAAACATCATATATTAAATAGTAGTTATTTTTTGGAAAAGGTAAATGAACCCACAACAACAACAGCGTAAAGAGCTAAGGCAGTTATTTGAAAATAACAAAGAAGGTTATATTTTCTTAAGCCAACTAAAAAAGATTAGCTCATCTGACCTTATGATTAGAGACATTGCCCGTTATTACGATTATATGCCTGTCTATAGAAACAAAGCATCAACTAAGATAGTTGCATACAAGCACCACACAATAACTGACGATATTTTTTAAATTGGAGATAACATATGACCCTAGAACAAACCCTTGAACAAAGGAAAAATACCCACGGTAATTTTAAAGAGAACAGTGCAATCAGTATGGGTTTAAAATCCATGATCAGAGATCGTGGTAATTTCTACTTTATGCCTAAATACCAGCAAGAAGCTTTAGATATGATTGCTCATAAAATCTCTCGCTTAATTGCTGGAGACTCTTATTTTATAGACACTTGGCGAGATATTGCAGGCTATGCTCAATTAGTTGTTAATGAACTGGCTGATGAGCCAAAAGCCACAGATGTCGTTCAGCAATACACCAAAGCAGATCAGCTAAAATTACCTTTGTAATCCTTAATTGAATTATGATGAAGTCTCCTAATTATGGAGACTTTTTTATGATTTATGTCAAAGACAACTATACGCTAGAAAATGAGCAGACAGTTATTTTACTAGAAGCTTATCCTGAAACTTTATTTACCAATACCAGTGATGAAGAAGCGGTACTTGAGTATTCTCATGATGGCACAAAATGGAATACCCTATTAGCTTTAGCTCCTAAGCAAAAACAAAATATTGCTGTTACTTCTCGCTATATCCGTCAAATAACTAAAACCACTGTAGAAGCCACAGCTGTAGGTAATCATATTACCCCTTTGGTTTTAGCAGATAACCCATTACAGTCAGGGACAGATTTTAGTGATTATATTACCAAACCACAGTTAGATAGTGCGATTGCTAAAGTAAATGATAAAACTGCTTTATTAGCAACCCAAGAACAACTACAAACCGCTACCCAAACCCAAACAAGAGCATTAAACCAATTAACCACACAAGTCAGTGATAAAGCCAATCAATCAGAATTAACTACTGAGATTGAAGCTCGCAATCAAGCCATTAAAACATTAGAAGGTACTATTACAGCAAATAAACAAACGCAAGATAATACGATTAATCAGTTAAGAGCTGATTTAAATACCAAAGCCAATCAATCAGACTTAGCTACAGAAACAAGTAACCGTACATCTGCTATTGCTGGTTTAAACCAAACAGTGGTAGCACATAAACAACAACTAGATAGACAAATCCAATCATTAGAGCAATCTAAAGCAGATAAAAATACTGTAAATCAACAGCTTAATACCAAAGCCAATCAATCACAGATAGATGGTATTAATACAACCATTGAACAAAAAGCATCAAAACTAAATCAAGTTACCGCAGGTAATGGCTTGACTGGTGGTGGTACACTGGCTAACTCTTTTCAGATTGCTCTAGGTACACCTAGCACCATTGGTAGTAGTACTACTAATACTGTAACAACTACCAGTCATACACATGCCATAGATACCGCTACTGTTAGTAGAGCAGGCATAGTACAGTTGAATGATAATTTAACTAGTACTAGTACGGTTCAGGCATTAACTGCTAATCAAGGTAAAGTATTAAAAGATGAATTAAATTCTTTGCGTAATGCTAGTACCATGCTTATAAATGCTTCAAATAGCTCTAAAGTTAATAAAAATATTAATATAACTGCAGGTAATGGTTTAACAGGCGGAGGGGATCTTTCTGCTAATCGTACAGTTAGCTTAGGTACACCCAGTACTATCACCCAAAGCAGTACTAATACAACCACAGCAAATAGTCATAGTCATGCGATTGATACAGCAACAACAACCCAAGCAGGTATTGTAACCTTATCTCATGAAACCAATGGCACAAATAAAACAAAAGCAGCGTCTGAATTTGCTTTAGGAGAAGTTAGACGGTTAGTTAATGATTTAAGTAACTCAAACAGAAACCAAACACCTAATTTAACTTCATTGGCTTGGTCAGCGATTACAAGTAAACCTAGCAGTTATCCCCCTGATACACATACACATACGATTAATCAAATCACAGGGTTACAATCAGAGCTAAATAATAAAGCATCTACAACACATACCCACAGCTTTAGTGATATTACCAATAAACCAACGACTCTAGCAGGTTACGGCATTACAGATGCAATTAGTAGCAGTACAGACACAGAGATAACTAGTCTACTGACAATCAATAAATCAGACAGCTATATCCAAGGTAAATCCAGTAATACTCGTAAATGGTATGTTGGTAAAGGCTCATCATTTAGTGATGATATTCAGCTACATAACTTTACTCACTCAACACAACTAAACTTAACAAATAATAAGATTGTTGCAAGCCACGATTTATATGTCAATGACAGTAAAGTTATTACAGCCAGTGATACAACAGTGTTTGTTACGCCTGATGCACTAAACCAAGCATTAACAACCAAAGCATCAATCAATCATCAGCATACTATTGCTGAAGTCTTTGAATTACAAAGTATTTTAAACAATAAATTAAATACAAGCGAATCTGCCACTTCTGCTAGAAAACTCACAACACCAAGGCGTATTAATGGCATTGCTTTTGATGGTACACAGGATATTACCCTACCTACCCCTACTGCCAATGTATCTTGGTCAGCTATCAGCAATAAACCAGCGAATTTTACACCATCAGCACACAGTCATGTGATTGCTGATATTACTAATTTACAGCGTGAATTAGATAGTAAAGCAAATAGCAATCATAGTCATGCTTGGAATAGTATTACTGATAAGCCTACAACACTCACAGGCTATGGCATTGGTAATGCTATGCAGACAGACACAGATTCAGAAACCACAGGATTAATCAGTATTAACCGTGCTGATAGTTATATCCAAGGTAAACAAGGCAGCGTTAGGCGTTGGTATGTGGGTAGTGGGTCATCATCAAATCATAATGTCCAGCTTAGCAATTCAACCCATAACACACAGCTTGAGCTTACAAATGACAGAATTACCAGTAACAAAGCTTTATATGTAGGTACAAGACGGGTTTTATTAGAAGGTGATGAAACAGCATCTACAACCGCTCAAGCACCCAATACAACCGTCCAAGTAACTAACCATCCAACCCGTACTTTAGTTAGTAACGCATCACTTGAGATGACCACTTTTGTCTATTCTAATGGGCGTATTGTACATAGATTTATTTATAAAAATCTGACGAAATCAGTACTTCTTGATTTAATTTCAGTAGATTTAGCCGTTGATACACTGACAATAAATTTACCCACAGCAATGCCAAGACAGATTGTGCAAGTTAATTCTTACTTCTACAGACCTAACTTAGCTTCTTCTCCTCTTGATTCAGTGACTGCATATAAAGCAAATGAGATTAGTAACAGTACAGTAAAACTACAGATATTGCCTATGTCTCGTCCAGGTATTTTTATAGGTTCAGTAGATTTAGTTGTTATTGTGGAGGGTTTTTAATGCACCATATTAAATTAATTAATGACAAGGGTCATTTTGAATTTATTCATGAAGATTTTTTATATCTATATAGCGATACAGCAGATTTTATTGCCGTTACTCAAGAAGATTATCAAACTTATGTTCAATCTATTAACCAAGAACTCATCTACCAAGATGGTAAGATTATTAGTGTAAGCAATCAAATATCCGCTGATGAGATAAAACAAATAAACCAAGAGTTAGTATGGTCATCCATCAAAGATACACGCTCTCATCATACACATTCAGGTGTTTATATTGCTTCAGTGGATAAATGGTTTCATACAGATGAATCCAGCCGTATTCAGTATTTAGCATTAATAACATTACCAAGTATTCCTGATAATCTACAGTGGAAGACTATGGATAATAGTTTTATTGTATTAACAAGACCGTTACTCACTGAATTAACATCTGCCATGTTACTAAAAGAACAACAAGATTTTATGAACGCAGAACAACACAAACAGCGTATGATGCAGGCAGATAATCCTTTGGATTATGACTACAGTACAGGCTGGTCAGAGACTTATCAGGAGCGTTAGATGGTTTATTTAGCATTATATAAAGGTAAAGCAGATAATCGCTTATATCGCTTCTATGACGCTGTTACACGCTTCTTTACTCGTGGCTTATATAGTCATGTAGAGATTGCTATAGAAGATTCTGATGGCTTGTATAGCTGTTATTCATCTAGTATTCGTGATGGTGGTGTTCGTGTAAAAACCATGAAACTTGATACTAATCATTGGGATTTGATACCCCTTAATATCTCAAAAGAACAAGTATTGGATTTTTATAAGCAAACTGCAAACTGCTCTTATGATTTATTAGGTGCATTAGGTATTGTTTTGGGATTACGACAACACCCACACAAATACTTCTGTAGTGAATGGTGTTATGACGCTATCACAAACAAGCAAAATGGCTGGCGATTTAGTCCTAATGACTTATATGCGTTATTTCCCTTAATACAGGATAAGCCAAAAGAATAATCCAAATTACTTTAGTGCTTACCAATACAGCTATACTTATTGAAATTCATATTAAATACCGCCTTTGGCGGTATTTTGGTTTTGTATTTTATTGATGGAGCAATCTATGAACTATACAAATAGGCAAAACATTCCCCTACCCTTAGCAGTATTTTTAGCAACAGATAATTATGATGGCTCTGATGATGTCATTAGTGCCACAACTTTATTAAAACCAATCAGACAGATTATCCTAAGCCAAAGATTATCATCATTAGATAACTTTGTAGATATTGCTGATTTGGTTTCATCTCGTATGGGTAGTGCTATTCACACTGCCATTGAGCATGCTTGGCTTAATCCAAATGATGCACTTAAATCACTTGGTTTTAATGATAAAGTCATCTCTAAGATTAAGATTAACCCTGAACAAGCAAACCCATCAGATATTAATATCTATATGGAAAGACGCAGTAATAAAACCATTAACGGTTATACCATTAGTGGTAAGTTTGATTTTGTTGCTGAAGGACAAGTACAAGACTTTAAATCTACTTCTGTGTATACCTATCTTAATCAAACCAAAACTGATGATTACAAGCTACAAGGAAGTATTTATCGTTGGCTTAATCCTGATATTATCAGCAAAGATTATATGACCATTCATTATATCTTTACGGACTTTAATAAAGCAGAATCCTTTAGAAATAAAGATTACCCACCCAATCGTGTACACAGCCAAAAGATACCGTTACTTTCACTAGATGAAACTCACAGCTGGGTATCAGATAAAGTAAAGCAAATAAAGCAGTACCAAAATACTGATGAAGCTGAACTACCCTACTGTACAAGTAAAGAGTTATGGCGTAAACCTACCGTATATAAATACTACAAAGACCCAAACAAAACAGAAAGAAGTACCAAAAACTTTGATTCTATGTCTGAAGCCATTGCTTATATGACAACCAAGCATCAAGGTAAAGGTATTGTAAAAGAAGTTAAAGGACAGGTTGTTGCATGTAGGTACTGCCCTGCATTTCATTTATGTACCCAAAAAGATGCTTATATCAATAGCGGAGAATTAATTATATGACAATTCATAATTATTTAGACCTACAACAAGATGACTTACCTTGTGATTGTCGTGTGAGTAATGTTTCAAGGAATTATACAGCCAAGCATGGTGAAAAACGCACTGTGATTGATATTGTTGTTGAACACATGTTTAAGGACATGCCTGAGTATATAGAAGAGTATAAAAATACATATATCCGCAGAGCATTAGCAGATGACGGTAAATTATACGATTTTGCAATTAAGGAGTAATTAATGAGTGATGCTCATTTTATGGCTTTCAGTCTTATTGGCTTAACCGTTTTCTTTTATCTCTTACATGAGCTTGTGAGTTTTTGGGGGAGAAGAAAATGAATGGATTTATGACAGTAACTGCTTTGAATCTGATTCTAGTTTACTGTTTTTACTATTTCACTTTAGATGCTAAAAGCGGTATTTATATCTATACATATTTAATGACTGCTTTTATTGTTTATCGTTTCGTTCATATTTGTGGAAAATTATCATGAAACCAATAGAAGAAATGCACTATCACCCTACCAGTGAAAGGCTTGTAGAGATATTGCAAACCAAGACACAGAACAACAATCCTTTATTCTTTAGAGTGATTGTTGCTTATTATTTAGCTCTCATGGCTTCTCACATGCGTGTTAGTATCAAAGGTTGGACAGGTAAGAAAACCATACCAGTAAATCTATATGGTATTGCACTTAGCCCATCAGGCTCGGGCAAGGGACATAGTACAAGCCTTATGGAAAATGAAGTTATTAATACATTCAAATCTGTATTCTTAGAGCATACTTTCCCTATCACAGCAGAACAGAATTGTGAGTCTCTTGCAGCTAAACGAGCAACACGCAATGGTACTGACCTTGATGATGAGCTGCATAAATTAGCTAAAGCATTTCAAGAACTGGGTGCACTGTTATTTAGTTTTGATAGTGCAACTGTACCTGCCATTAAGCAAATGAGACAGAAGTTATTAATGGCTAATGCAGGCTCATGTAACCTACAAGTAGATGAAATTGGTGCTAACTTCACTGGCTCTATAGAAGCTCTAACGGCTTATTTAGAGCTATATGACAAAGGTTTAATCAAAGATAAATTGGTTAAATCCAGTGCAGAGAACACACGCTTTGAACGCATTGATGGCTATACACCTGCAAATATGCTTTTGTTTGGTACACCTACTAAGTTACTAGATGGTGCTAGAACTGAAGAACAGTTCTATGAAATGCTTGAGATGGGTTATGCACGAAGATGCTTCTTTGGTTATGCAGATAGAGCTTCTAAGCAAATTAACCTATCTGTAGATCAAGTCATGGCTCAGCTATTTAATGAAGATGATGATGACTTTATTGAAGAACTCTCAGACAAGTTTGGTTTGTTAGCAGACTTATCATTAATCAATAAAACAGTCAGCTTACCAACAGCATCTGTTGAGTTATTGATTGAGTATAAACTCAACTGTGAAAAAGCAAGTAGTGAATTTAGTGAACTTGAAAGTATCAAAAAAGCAGAACTTGAACACCGTTATTTCAAAGTGATGAAACTAGCAGGTGTTTATGCGTTTATTGATCAACAAGATGAAATCAGTCCACAGCATATTGAATATGCAATTAAACTGGCTGAAGATTCAGGTCAAGCATTTGCCCGTCTAATGACACCACAAAGACCTTATATCAAGTTAGCAAACTACTTAGCACAGACCAACACTCAAGTAACTTTAGCAGATTTAGATGAAGATTTACCGTCTTTTAGGGGTTCTAAAACCCAAAAAGATGAGCAAATTATGATGGCTATTGCTTGGGGATATAAAAATAATAAGTCTTTTACAGATAGTATTTTATTTTTACATGCAGATACTATCCAAGAAACCAATTTAGATAATCTTATCGTTAGTTATACCAATAACCCTGATATGACAAGCGATTATTTCAATGACACTGTTTCTATTGAAAATCTAACACAGCTGGTTCAAATGGCTGATTTTCATTGGCTTAGTCATCATGTGGAGCATGCTTACCGTAGAGAAGAAAATGCCATTGCAGGGTTTAATTTACTGGTTTTAGATGTGGATAGCAGTACTAAGCTAACTACCGCTAAGATGCTACTAAAGAAATATACAGCGATTTATTATACAACAAAAAGACACCAACAAGATGGAGAAGACAGGTATCGCATCATTTTACCTTTGAACTATACACTTAAGTTAGACTCTAAAGAGTACAAAGAGCTGTATAACAATGTCATTAATTCACTTCCCTTTGAAGTAGATGCTCAGTGTGGACAAAGAGCTAAGAAATGGCTGACAAATCCAAATGCAGAAGTACATACTGTTGAAGGCGAATTATTTGATATTTTACCCTTCATTCCCAAGACTTCCAAGAATGAAGAGAGAGAAAAATTATTACAAGACCAAAGCCAAATGGATAACCTAGAAAGATGGGTTATTAATAATACAGGTGATGGTAATCGTAATAATATGTTATTGAGATTTGCAATGATATTGGTAGATGCAGGATTTAATTTTGATAACATCAAAGATAAAGTCATCTCATTAAACAATAAGATGGCAGATAAACTTGATGAGATTGAGCTACATAGCACCATCTTCCATAGTGTTGCTGCAAAACTAACTTCAATAGCATAGTACTTACTCACAGTACGGCTTTTAGCCATATTGTGGGTTTTGTTTTAAATCACTGGAGTAATCATGACAACAAACGATCATTTAGTCTTAGTCTGCGGAGAATCTTCCACAGGTAAATCAGTTAGTCTGCTTAATTTAGAAAATGTGTTATATCTAAATTGCGAATCAGGGAAAAAATTACCCTTTAAACCTAAAACATTTATCCAAAAAACCATCACAGACCCTTATCAAGTATATGAAGCATTTACTTGGGCTGAAGAACAAGATGAAATTAAAACCATTGTGATTGATGGTTTGAATTATCTGATGGATATGTATGAATCTGTACATGTCTTAAACGCAACAAATACCATGCAGGGTTAAAACTAGCTCGCCTTATTAGAAATAGTAAGGGCAATACCTATTTAATTCAGGGGAAGCCTAGAACAGGTAATCCTGAGCAAAGCCAAATTATGTACATAAATACACCTAGCACTATAATACAATTTTGTTAAACCATAAGGTGAAATTTATGTCAAAAAGTGTGAATAGCTCTGATTTTATTCATGGTAATTTTATTAAAGAAATTGCACCTAAATATTATCAAGGCAAAAAGAGAACTAAAAAATCTCGTAGAGTTCTATTGAAATGTTTAAACTGTACTAAGCATTTTGATGCGGATTTATACAACGCACTCAGAACTCAACAGCAGTGTTGTAGTACTCGTTGTTATAAACGAATGACAGAACACTTTGTAGGGGGTAATGAAAAACACCCTTTGTATACAAGGTGGTTAGCCATGAAACAACGCTGCTTAAATCCTAATAGTAATAACTACCCTCTTTATGGTGGTAGGGGCATTACTATTGAAGATTTTTTATTAGATTTTGTAAATTATGTGAACTATGTAACATCACTACCTAACTACCCAATGAAATTGTCTAAGTTTGTTCAACTAGACAGGATTGACAATGATGGAAATTATTGCAGGGGTAATTTACGCTGGGCTGATATGTCTTTACAGACAACTAATCAAACCACCAAAACAAAAGGTAGTAATAAATATGTAGGGGTAAATTACAGTATCACTCACCAAAAATGGATAGCAAGACTACATTACAAAGGTAAGTGTTATTGTTCAAGTACCCATGATACAGAAGAGCAAGCGTTAATAGCTCGTAATACTACTATTAAGTTATATAATTTACCACACAAAATACAGTAATTTGGAATGTGCAACGACTAGAACGAAGGTTCGTACATCACAAGCTATTGGTGATGGAAACAGTAGGCATCTTAACAAGTAAAGTTGAAGATGAAGATATAGTCTGAACTGTATAGGAATATACAGCAGTTCGTAAGGGAACGGGGTAAAGAGTAGCGTCTTTACCTGAACATTATTGTGGTCTAACTATGCTCAATTCTTTAAGAACCTAATGCAACAGTATGTTGCATCAAGCTCTAAAGCAGTTATCTTTACAGCACACACCAAAACTGCTTTAAATGATAAAAATATGATTATGGAAACAAAAGTACCTATTAAAGGTTCATTGGCAAACCAAGGAATTGAATCCTACTTTAGCTGTGTTGTATCTACCAAGAAAATGACTTTAGATGCTTTATCTGATTATGATAATGAGTTATTGACTTATACAGACCGTGAGAAGAATCTAGGCTTTAAATATACATTTCAAACGCAGATTACCAAAGACACTGTGAATGAACGCATGAGAAGTCCTATGGGCTTATTTACTGATGCTGAAACTTATATCAATAACGATGTAGATTTGGTACTAAAAAGGTTAAATGAGTATTATGAGTAAGACTTCAAACTTTGACTTCTTATTTGAGTATTTAAGATATAACGAAACCAAAGGAGAATTTACTTGGATTAAAAGACCCAATAAAAACATTCATCTACATACTCGTGCAGGTACAAAAAACTCTGCAGGTTATCGTGTTATTTCCTTATTTGGTAAACGCTATCTTGAGCATAGATTAGCATGGTTTTTTATTCATGGTGAGATGCCTAAACACGAAATAGACCATATTAATCAAATTCGTGATGACAACAGAATTAGTAATCTAAGACAGGTTACTCGTTCTGAAAACCAAAGAAATAAAACCCGTAAAGATAGTCGTGTAGATGAAGTAGGTATTTGGTGGTGTAGACGCAGAAAGCGTTATATCGCTGAAATTACACTTAACGGTAAAAAGGTATATCAAAAATCTTTTAAAGATATTGATGAAGCCATTCAACAACGAAAAGCTAAAGCATTAGAACTTGGCTTCCATGAGAATCATGGTAAGACCCAAGTTCAATATTAATTTAATCAACCAACCTAAAATAAGGAACTATTATGAGTTTTCTATCTAACCTAAGCTACCAAGACAATATTAATGATGACAAAGATACACTAGGCGGTGGCTTTACAATTCTAGAATCAGGTGTTTATGATGCCACTGTCAAATATGCCTACCTATCACAAGCTAAGTCAGGTGCAGGTGCAGTAAACTTTGAATTTGATGTAGATGGTAAAGCCATTAAAGAAACCATGTATGTAACTAACCGTGATGGAAAGAACTACTATGAACGAAACGGTCAGCGTAATTATCTACCATCATTTGTTAATGCAGATGCGATTAGTTTATTTACAACTGGTAAAGCTTTGTTTGAACAAAAAGATGAAACCAAAGTAATTAACCTATATAACTTTGATGTTAAAAAAGAAGTACCTACTGAAGTACCTATGCTAACTGCAATGATTGGTAAAACAGTTAAGCTAGGTATCCTAAAAGAAAAGGTATTTAAACAAACCAAAGATAATTCAGGCAATTATATAGATACTGATGAAACTCGTGAACAAAACAGCATCAATAAAGTATTCTCAGCAAAAGATAGTCGCACTGTTAATGAAGTACGGGCTGAAAGAGAATCTGCTCAATTCATTACTGATTGGCTTGAACGCTGGGAAGGTGAGGTATCAGATAAAACTACCAATAAAAAATCTACTGCTTCTGCACCTGCTAAGAAAACTTCATCACTATTTGCATAAGGAATTATTATGACTACAAACATTATTTTAGAAACTGCACAAGATGTTATTCATCTTATTACTGAATGGCATGAAAATAACCAATGGCTATTAAGCCAACGGATTGCTCGTACAGAGAACCCTGAGATTGCTCAAGAGCTTGAAAGAGCTAAAGAGTTATATAATGAACTGCCTTTTGAGACGGTTTATATTACTAAGGATTATGAGCTGTGAATAACCCAATAACGATTATTGGCTTTGACCCCAGTTTACGCAACTGGGGTTATTGTATTGCAACCTATGCTGATGATAAATTAACATTTCATCAAGGAGGTGTCATTCACTCAAAGCCAAATACAAAACAAAAACAAAACTTACAAGATTTACTTTCAGCAACTCAACTATACAGACAGTTAAAGCAGTTAATGACTACGCATAAACCTGATTATATCGTTGCTGAATTACCTGTAGGAAGCCAATCATCAAGAGCAATGGTGTCTTATGCGACTTGTATTTCATTATGTAGTGTATTAGCGTTTAATGATGGCATTAAAACTCACCCATTAATTAATATTCCCCCACAAGAAGTGAAAAAAACAGTGGGTAAAAAAAATGCGACTAAAGATGAAGTTATTCAGTGGGTAGCAGAAAATTATCCTGATACCAAAGACTGGTTAGATAACTTACCTAAATCTAAAAAAGAACATATCTGTGATGCCATTGTTGCGACACATACTGCCATTTACTAAGGAGAACTTTAATGAAAATTACTTTAGACAACACAGAACTAAACCAAGCTGTTATTGAGTATTTAAGCAATCAAGGACTTACTCTTAATACTGATAAAGTTCATATTGAAATTACATCAGAAGGTGTAAAAATTGATACTAATAACGCAAATAAACAAGAGACTAAAGACAGCGTACAAGAGCCTGTAAAGCCTAATAAGCCCACTAATAAACCAAAAGATAGTGATACGCAAGCTAAACAAGAAAAACCTGCTAAAGCGTTATTTAACGCATCAGATGACACATCAGATGACATCTTAGAAGATGATACCCCCACTATCCCTGAAAACCAGCAAGTAGAAAAGACACGCAAGCTATTTCAATAAGGTGAATTAGATTATGGATAAAGATAATCTAGTCTTTGTCATTGCGGCTTGTGTAACAGTATTAATTTTGTTTGTATTCATGATTTTTTTAATAAAGTATGACACTGTGAGAGAATGTATCAGGGTAAATCCTAATAATGCAGAAATCTGTGCACATCTTTAACATGAGTATATTGAATGAAATTACTAACTTTATTCCTTGGTTTCACTTTAAGTTTATCTGCAACTGCCCACTATGCAACTTGGTATGGTGGTCAGTTTCATGGCAGACTAACAGCATCAGGTGAACGATATAATCAAAATGCGTTCACCTGTGCTTCTAACAAGTATAAGTTTGGCACACGATTAAAAGTTACCAACAAAGCCAACGGTAAATCAGTGATTTGCAGAGTGAATGACCGTGGTGGTTTTAATAAATACGGTGTGAGTTTGGATTTATCTAAAGCATCATTTACTAAAATATCACCACTATCAAAAGGTAAAATCAAAGTTAAGATTACCCCAATCAATTAAGGAGTATTTATGGCTAAAAAATCTGTATATAGTAGTACAAGATATATTGTACTTAATGAAACAAACCAAGTAGAATCATCTACAACGGTTAATAAACTCAGTCCTGCAACCTTTGAAGTATTTGGTTCAGAAGAGCCAAATGAAGATGCAACTTTACTAGGTACACTAAAGAAAGTTACATTGACTATTTCAGTGGAAGACTATGAACCACCTAGTAAAGCTTAATCAAACCAAAAGCTACCTAGTTAGGTAGCTTTTTTAATAAGGATTTTAATATGACAGATTTAGAAATGATAGGTCAAGCCTATGTTGAGTGGTATCAATGCAATGATAAAATCCATACAGTATATGAAGAGCTTAAATCTCATATGGAAGACCCATCACCTACGATTACTGATTATACAGATGAGTCGTTTAAAAATACACTCTCATCATTAAGTGAAAAAATGCTTAACTGTTTACATGAAGCTACTCAAGCTTATGATGAGCTAGATGGTTTAATGCTTAATTACTTGACTAAACAAACGAGTTAAAACTATGAACAATAAAATATTTAAAGCGGGTGATTTGGTTTATTACCCAAGTTGCGGAACTGAAATTTACAAGCTACAAGAGAGTAATCACCTAAATTTTCCACTTGAGATTAAAAGTGGCTCAACTTGGGTGCTTTTTCGCAACATTGGCAAAGCCAACAGCTTGAGCGATATGACCCAAATTTTCCACGCCACCGAAGATAACTGTCATCTATTAAGCAG
>ERZ1023277.24-NODE-24-length-70508-cov-46.856245_pt1 | contig 70508 bp, 72 predicted proteins | sample MGYA00380465_ERZ1023277 | MGnify/ENA primary metagenome ERZ1023277 (study PRJEB33173, sample SAMEA4830421) | metagenome | study: EMG produced TPA metagenomics assembly of the PRJEB25223 data set... | reverse complement strand
TTGTTTACTTGCTTCATCATTCATAGAACTACTATACCATATTTTGTTTCGCAGGAAGTATAATATAAAAAAATAAATTTAAGATTGGCAATACGAACGTTAAACAGAATTCCATTTCTCTTTTTAGAATCAAAACGACAATATTGTGGAATCTCTACAGGAACAATAGACTGCGACACTAAAATATCCTCCCTTAGTTTTACTTTACTAATAGTATATAGGAGGAGAGCCCTGAATCCTAGACCCTTTGTTATGATGCGCTTACAAACAGAGTTGGAAAAAATCTTAAAAGCAGAAAAACGCATGATATCAGCCCCTAACACTTGATACAATGCGTTTTATTATGAAAAGATCTACTGGATTTTTTATCAAAATAAACTTCCAGTAGTCTTTTCACTTTTTATTAATAAGTTCCTTCTTCACCTTGGCTAGTCAAGATAACAGGTCCATCTTTCGTAATGACAAATTGGTGTTCATACTGACATGACAATCCACCGTCAATGGTCTTATGCGCCCAACCAGTTTTCATATCTGTATCAATTTCCCAATCGCCTGTATTAATCATTGGTTCAATGGTTAAGACCATTCCTTCACGAAGACGGAGTCCACGACCTGCAATACCATAGTTAGGAACCATTGGTTCTTCGTGCATAGTTGGGCCAACACCATGACCAACCAAATCACGCACTACACCGTAACCACGACTTTCAGCGTATTCTTGAATAGCCGCACCGATATCACCGATACGATTTCCAACAACAGCTTGCTCAATACCCTTGTACATAGCTTCTTTGGTTACATCCATCAAGTTTTTGACTTCTTCGGACGGTGTACCAACAGCATAAGCCCAACATGAGTCTGCTAAACCACCAGAATAGCTCTGAGTGTATTTTTTCATTTGTTCAACATTGTTGAAGTTTAATTTTGAGACATTTAGGTCAGATTTAGCAATGGGACCTCCCAAAACCATATCAACTTTGAGCAAATCACCATCTTTCAAGATATAATGACGAGGGAAAGCGTGAGCCACTTCATCGTTAAGAGAGCAACAGGTAGCATAAGGATAGTCCATCATGGCACCGTCAACCCCAATCTGAAGTGGAAGGAAATTTTCTTCTTTACAACGACGGCGGACATATTCTTCAACTTCCCACATATCTACGCCTGGCTTAATCAAATCACGTAAGCCTATATGAATACTTGCTAGAAAATCACCAGCCTTGTCCATAGCTTCGATTTCACGAGCTGATTTTAATGTTATCATCTTTTCTCCTAGTTTCTAATTAATTTTAACAGTCACATTTGCTTTTGAAACAATCTGGTGACCATGATAAATATCGTAATCAATTATAGCTGACCGTCTCGTATGATGAATAATCCGTGCCTGAATGCGCAATATATCATCTATCTGAACAGCCTGCAAAAAGTAGATCAGCATCTGCTCGATAATGAGATTGCGACCACTATTAACAACTAAATCTTGAGTCATGTGGGTCAGAATTTCTGCCAATACACCATTAGCCAAAACTCCATTTTTTTCTAGCATAAAGGGTTCCACTGTAATGACTACTTCATCATGGTGATAAGAGAGCTTTTGTCCAATCTGCTCAGAAAAAGTTGGTAGAGCCGAAACTTGGGAACGGCTCATCTTCTCCATGACATCTCGTCGCGTCACAACGCCAAGCAAAGTTTGATTGCTTCGAACAACTGGTACCATTTCAAAGTCTTCTGCGATCATCCGTTGACTCACATTGGCAATATTTGTCGATAATCCAACCAAAAATAGACTACGAGACATAACCTTATCAATTGTCGTGCTTGGTGATTTATCACCAGCGTCTCTCATGGTTACAACGCCAACAACGACCTGATGTTGATTGATAACAGGGAAACGGCTGCTACGATTCTTACGAACCAAGTCCAAATAATCTTTAACTGTATCTGTCTCTCTCAGAAAACCATACTCATGACTAGGGCGATAAAGTTTCTCAACTGTCAGAATATCAGTCTTGATTTGGACATTTGACAAGGCTTTATTGATCATGGTCGCGACGGTAAAGGTATCATGCTTACTTCTTAGAACAGGAATCCCTTTTTGATTGGCCAGTTTAAGCACATCATCATGAACCTGAAATCCCCCTGTAACCAGAACTGCATTTTCATTTTCCAAGGCTAGCAACTGAATACGGGTTCGGTCTCCGACAATCAAGAGCCCACCATCATGAAGGTAAGACAAGATATTTTGTTCAGTCATGGCACCAATTGAAAACTTACTAAATTCTCTCTCTAAACCTTCTTGCCCAGCCAGAACCTCAGAAGAAGTCACTTCTGCAATTTCAGCAAACGTTAATCTCTCTATAGCAACTTTCTGGGATTTAACACGAATTGTTCCACTTCTAGGACGGGTCTCCACAATTCCACGGTTTTCAGCTTCTTTAATAGCCCGATAGGCTGTTCCATCACTAACTCCTAGATGATTCGAAATGCTACGAACACTGACCCTTTTACCTACTGGTAATTCCTCCAAATAGCTTAGAATTTCCTGATGCTTACTCATTGAACTCTCCTTTTACATACCGAAATTCAAGATAATCCCGCATTTTTCTTGTGTAACGATCACTTCCCTTAAACTGACGGAACAAACTAAATCCAGACTTAAGAGCAACTCTTTGGCTAGCTTTATTTTCAAGGTGGGTAATGATAGATAATTGTTTTAAGCCAAATTCCTCAAAAGAAAGCTGACAAATTTTTCTAACAACCTCTGTCATAAATCCTTGCGACCAAGCATCTTTTCTCAAAAAATAGCCAAGCTCAGCTTCTTTTTTGATTTCATCTAACTTCTCAAATTTAATAGAACCAATCATTTGTTGATTTTTCTGGTCACAAATTGCCCACACTCCCAAAGGGGACTTCATAAAGTAATTGGCCAGTGCATATTGACTTTCTTCCAGACTTGCCTGCGTTGGGAAAATAAATTGAAGATTTTCTGGATTTGAAGCTATCTCGCGGAAGTCCTGACTATCACTAAAAAAGAAAGGACGCAAATACAAGCGATCCGTTTCAAAAAAAGAAAACATTGCTAATTTGGTCCAAATATTCATAAACACCTCTACGGTTTAATCCTCAACAAGTCTAATATCCGCTCCTAAATTACGTAATTTTTCGATAATATCAGAATAACCACGTAAGATAAACTCGATATTGGTAATTTCAGTTTTACCTTCAGCCATAAGCCCAGCAATGACTAGTGCAGCCCCAGCTCTTAAGTCAGTCGCTTTAACACTGGCCCCACGTAAATCACGTCCACCCGTGTACAAAATATGACCATTTGTTGTCGAAATATCCGCATCCATCTTTGCTAGTTCAAAAACATGATTTACACGTTTTTCGTAAATCGTATCGACAATTGTACCACGCCCATTCGCTCTTAGTAAAAGAGGGGTAAGCGGTTGTTGCAAATCAGTTGCAAAGCCTGGGTAAGGAGCTGTCTTAATATTGATTGCTTTCAAATTAGACTGTTCCTCGACAAAAATGCTGTCTTCAGATACAGTCATTCTCACTCCCATTTCTTCCAACTTAGCAATAAACCCTTCCAGGTGTTCGTAAAGAACATTATTTATACGAATTCCTTTACCAACTGCAGCAGCTAAAGATATATATGTTCCAGCTTCAATGCGGTCTGGAATCACCTGATGACGTGTCCCATGTAATCTTTCAACACCATCAATAATGATGATATTAGTTCCTGCCCCACGGATATGGGCACCCATATTATTCAAGAGAGTAGCTACATCAATAATCTCAGGTTCACGGGCTGCATTTTCAATAATAGTACGACCATTTGCTTTAACCGCAGCAATCATCGTATTAATCGTTGCTCCCACACTAACCGTATCCATGTAAATACTTGCACCATGAAGTCCTGTATCTTTAGCAGATAACTTCATGTTATCTCCCTCGTAGCTAGCAGTGGCACCCATAGCTTCAAACGCCTTAAGGTGTAAGTCAATCGGACGAGGACCAAGATCACATCCTCCCGGTAGACCAACTGTCGCTTCACCAAAACGGCCTAAGAGGCTCCCATAAAAATAGTAAGATGCACGAAGACTGTTAATTTTACCATAAGGCATTGGAATATTTTGAACACCTCTTGGATCAATCTCCAAGACATCGTCATAACGCTTAACAGTAGCTCCCATCAATTCCATGATTTCGACAAGGCTGGCTACATCCGAAATATCTGGAACACAATCCAAAGTCACCACATCATCAGCCAATATAATAGCTGGAATTAAGGCCACAACACTATTTTTAGCACCACTAATAGTAATTTCACCTTGCAGTGGTAATCCACCATTGATAACAATTTTTCTCATTCTAAGTTTTCAATACTCTTTCAAGATTTCTAATAAGGTCTTCAAAATAAAGTATATCATAAATTTATCCTTTTTTCCATCTTTTTCAATTTTATTGGATAAATCAGAGTTGACGAGTTAGTAACTGAATTACTAATACTCAATAAAAATCAAAGATCAAACTAGGAAACTAGCCGCAGGTTGCTCAAAACAGTGTTTTGAGATTGTGGATAGAACTGACGAAGTCAGCTCAAAACATGGTTTTGAGGTTGTAGATGAAACTGACGAAGTCAGTAACCATACCTACGGCAAGGCAATATTGACGTGATTTGAAGAGATTTTCAAAGAGTATAATCTTTCTCGAATCACTATTGCCCCTTTTTTATCCCCTGAAACCGAGTAGGAGCTAAGACTAGATCCCTTATCTAAATATCGGAATACGGCTGTTCAACTAAATTTTAGCAAGAACTTCTCCCCCTTCTCTCAGTTCACAGAAGCGTTTTATACATACCGTCCTATATTTCATGAACAAGACGTTTTCAGGCTAGCATCCTATCAGACAATCTATTTTAAAGATAACCGTGACTCAGGATGACTTCTATCTGTCGTTTTCTCTTTATAGTGATAGACCTCACGGGATAAGTCGTACATCTTTCCTCGTGTATACAAGATATGAGGACGTTAAAAGGTTATAGTGAAAATAGAAAATCTTAGTACGAATTCAATTACTCTCGTGATTTACGCATATAGGTTACGACTACCTTTTTGGACTTTAGAGTTTGAAGCCCTCTTATCCGCTATATACGCCTTATTATCACGTTCCTGTTCGTAGAGCCACGATTTCGCTATCCCTTCTTCTGACGATTCTTATTTCCAGCGTCAGACTTAAAACGGTCTATCCCCAGACCATTTTAATCCGCTACCTCACGATAGTCAGGCTTGGGAATCACTATTTGACTCGCCGAGAACTTTGACATCAGATATACTATAACAAATTGAAATAAGAATCAAACAATTTAATTTTGAAATTCAAATCAATTTATAACAATATAGTTGATTGAAACTAGAATAGTACATCTCTGCTTCTAAAACATTGTTAGAAATCGATTTTACTGTCCTGATCGATTTGTCCTGTTCTCATTTCATTTTACTATATTTTAGAAGATATGCTGTGCTATTCCAGATTCAGTTCGCTATACATGCCCGTCGTACCACAAAATCCCGTGTCTGATGAGGCACGGGATTTTTTAGCTTCTTTACTGAGATGGATTTTCCTTTTTAGTTCGTGCCAATCTCAAGGCACGATTTGGATTGAGACGATTAAATAGTTCTTCCAATTTCTTTTCATTCCAAACGTCTGCGGCGGAAACAAAATTACCATCCGCATCTCGGAAAGATATCGGTTTATCTCCCATACCAGTCTCCTAGTCTACAAATTCAAACTCAAATTTACCAATGCGGACCAAATCCCCATCTTTAGCTCCACGCGCACGAAGGGCTTCATCAACCCCCATACCACGAAGCTGACGGGCAAATTTCATGACAGATTCATCACGATCAAAGTTGGTCATATTAAAGAGTTTCATGAGTTTTTCACCAGAAAGTACCCATGTCGCATCGTCATCACGACTAATTTCAAAGGCTTTTTCTTCTTCGTCAAATCCATAGTAAGCTTCTTCTTCCATATCAGACTCGTCGTAGAGCAAAAATTCTGGTGTCTTGTCTAACAATTCAGCTGTAGCATCTAAAAGTGTTGCCAGACCTTGCTTGGTCAATCCAGAAATTGGGAAGATAGCTGGTAACTCTTCAAATTCATCATAATTTTCAGCCAATTTTTTCTTAAATTCTTCAAGATTTTCCTGACTCTCAGGCATGTCCATCTTATTAGCTACAATAATCTGTGGACGCTCCATGAGGCGAAGATTGTAAGACTCCAGCTCTTTATTGATAGCTAAGTAATCCTCATATGGATCACGGCCTTCGCTAGCTGACATATCAATGATGTGAAGGATAACACGTGTACGCTCGATGTGACGGAGGAACTGAGTTCCCAAACCAACACCTTGACTAGCCCCTTCAATCAAACCTGGCAAGTCGGCTACTGCAAAGGATTCACCTGATTGGGTGCGAACCATACCTAAATTTGGTACAATAGTGGTAAAGTGGTAGGCACCAATTTTAGGCTTAGCTGAGGTAATAACACTTAAAAGTGTTGACTTCCCTACAGATGGGAATCCTACTAAACCGACATCTGCCAAGATTTTTAGTTCCAATTGTAACTCACGTTCCTGACCTGGTTCTCCATTTTCAGAGATTTCCGGTGCAGGATTTTTTGGTGTCGCGAAACGAATATTTCCACGTCCACCACGACCACCGTGGGCAACGATAAATTCTTGCCCATGTTCAATCAAATCTGTTAAAACCTTGCCAGTCTCCGCATCACGAACAGTCGTACCTTGTGGTACTCGAACTCTAAGGTCCTCAGCACCACGACCATGCATCCCTTTGGTCATCCCTTTTTCACCAGAATCAGCCTTGAAATGACGATTGTAGCGGAAATCCATCAAGGTACGTAGTCCTTCGTCTACAACGAAGACCACATTGCCTCCACGACCACCATCACCACCCCAAGGGCCTCCATTAGGGACATATTTTTCACGACGAAAGGCAACCATACCATCGCCACCATTACCAGCCTTGACCTTAATCTTAGCTGTATCTAAAAACATACTCATTATTTCTTCTCACTTTAAAAAAGGGCTGGGAAATCCCAGTCACTAAATTTTCTTGAATCTATTTTATAGATTACTGAGGGCACCAATTGCAGTTGCAAAAATTCCCAATAAACTTGCTACTAGCATGATAATCACGATAAACAAGGTTATTTTCTCAAACATAGTTTTTTTACGATTTCCATTATCTCCAAATGCCATTTTTCTCTCCTTCGTTACATTCTATTTTCTATTATCTTAGCATGAATTGAGCTAGTTTTCAATAGTCAGTTGCTACTGGTGCGATAATCCATAAAATAATGTAAGCTACAATTCCAGCTCCGTAACAGCAAGTAAGAACACCCCAAATGACTTGAACGATAGTCGGATCCATATCCAGATAATGGGCCACCCCAGCACAAACACCCGCAATCTTTTTATCACGACCGCTTCTCATTAATTGTTTTTTTCATAGCTGTTCCTCTTTCTATTCTTCATGGTCTTTCCAATAGTCTCTCATACTGATCAACTGTGTTTTTGAAGCCTTCAACATGCGTCTAGATCCTTTTACAGGTACAGCAACCACCTGTTGCTGAAGATACAAAACTGTCTTAAAGATACGCTGACTGACCGTATCATCTTTAGCCAAATCTTTCTGGAAGTTATTTGAAATAATGGCATCCAGATAAAACTCATGCACTCGTTTCCCAAAGTTCTCAGCTGAAATCTCATACAATTTCTCTGATAAGGTATGCTCGTTCATGTCTGGTGTTGCAATCAGGGCTTCCAAAATAGCACCAGCCAAATCATGTTCTCCATAGTACAAGGTTCCAAACATTTTATCACTGATGAGGTTGTTCAAATAAGGATTTCCGTGAGCAATGACAGGTGTTCCACTGGCTAAGCTTTCCAAGTAGGTCAAACCTTGCGTTTCGCTTGTCGATGCCGAAATGAAGAAATCCGCCGCTTTATAGTAAAGAGCCGTCTCACTAGGAGCAATCATCCCTGTAAAGATGACTGAGTCTTGAATCTCTAGGTTCTGGGCTTGCTCTTTGAGGTCATTCAGATAAGGGCCATCCCCAGCTACTACCAGTTTAACCTTGTCTTCCTCTTTCAGAACATCAGCAAAGGCTGCTAAAACTGCTTGAATATTTTTTTCATAGGAGATTCTCGAAAGACTAAGCAACGTCTTTTCACCATCTTGAATCCCTAGTTTACTACGCAGTTCTTTCAAATTTTCCTGCTTGATTTCCGGACGCTCAAACTTGGCTAATTCAATCCCAGTAGGAATGACCCGTTTTTCAACCTTGACCTTATAATCAGATAGCAAGTCACGGACAATCTCACTAGGGCAAATAACCCCATCCACATCATGCAGGAAACCTCTAACCAGATACTTGACCATACTCGGTCGGATCAACATCCCCTTAGCAATATAATGGACATAGTCTTCATACTGGGTGTGATAGGTATGGATGACTGGAATTTTCAATTCACGCGCAATCCAAATCCCCAACAGGCCAAGAGAAAATTCTGTCTGAGTATGGATAATATCTAGCTGATACTGTTTAGCAATTTCAAGTGCCTTGCTAAAACCTCGGTAGGCAAAGCGACGATCCTTAAAAGCAAAGAAAGGAACACTTGGAATGCGGATAATTTGCCAATCTTCGTAGCGATTGACATCCTTATCTGTCGTCGTAAAGATAAAAACAGCATGTCCCTGCTTTTCAAGTTCTGTTTTCAAGGTTCGAATACTGGTCGCAACACCAGAAACCTGAGGAAAATAGGTATCTGTAAATAAACCAATTCGCATAGATTACCTCACTTTTTACTTTCTCCCTAAAGCGGCTTGTTTCTCATAAAAGTCCAACCAGATTTGTAACAGATGCTCTTCAGAATACTCTCTGGAAATATTCTTAGCCTTTTCTTTGAGATCTTTTAAGGCAGCAGGATTTGCTTGATATTCCAAAATAGCCTCTTTCATCTCTTCTCTACCCGCTGTCGCCCGATAATTTCCCTCCAAAATCACCTTATAGAGATCTAAATCACGCAACATAATAGGAGCCTCACAACTCGCAGCTTCTAAAATAGTCATAGGAAAGAGCTCATTGTAACTAGGCAACAAGAAAAGATCCGCTAGAGCATACAATTCGCGCATCCGCTCTGGCGATACAATGCCTGGAAAAATCAAATTTTTAGGGGGATTTTCCATAATTTTCTTATAGTGTTCATAACCATCTGTCATACCACCAAAAGAGAAGCCACCAGCCCAGATAAAGGTAATCTGAGGCAATTCCTCAGCCAGACGGATAAAGTCATCAATCCCTTTACGTTTCTGAACTTGCCCAGCACCTACTACGATAAACTGATTGTCACTAAGACCAAGATCTGTGCGCAGTCTGACTACCTCTTCTTGTGGTAGAGGATGCCATTTTTCCTTGTTGACAAAGTTAGGAATATAGGTCACTTTTTCACGTGGAATACCAGCTGCTACCAAATCCTCAATAAACATAGGATTGACCACAACCAAGTGCTCCATCCGGTTGTAAAAAGAAAATACATAGCGTTTCACAATTCCCTTTAAGAAAAATGGAATTTTCAAACTTCCCTCAAGTGTAGCTGGCAAGAAATGCACATAGCCAATCTTTCTCCCTGAGCGTTTCTTTTGGAAGGTTGATAAATAATAGGGAAAATCAATCGTATGAAAGTGAGTCACATCTGCCTCGATCGGAAGATTTTCTGTAACAATCAATTGGTCCTTGGCAGCACGGTGAAGAAGACGAACTAATTCACGGTAAGCACCTGAAACTCCCTGTCCTGCTACTTTCTCACTTGAACTCAACATATTGATGCGTAATTTCTTTTTCTCCATAACTACTATTATATCATTTTCTTTGAATAAAATCAGCAAAAGAAAGGAGAGACTAGAGGAAAAGAGGGGAAATTTCCTCGCTTTTCCAACAGTCTCTCACATGCTTTTATATGTTTACTTAATGCCTAGGGCAATGCGGGCATAGCGACTCATTTTTTCAACTGTCCAGGCTGGATACCAGACTAATTTAACCTCAGTATCCGTTACTTCTGGAACCTCTATCATAGCATCATAAATCTGGTCTGTCAAAAGGTCTGCTAAGGGACAACCCATAGTTGTCAAAGTCATGTCAATCTCTGTTTGCCCTGTGTCACCGTCAAAACGAATCTCATAGATCAAACCAAGATTGACAATATCGATTCCCAACTCAGGGTCGATGACTTCTTCCAAGGCTGTTAAAATCCGTGTTTTGATGTTTTCAATTTGCTCTTCTGTATAAGCCATATTTTCCTCACTCTTAGTCTTCAATAAAATCACGAAGCGGTTTGCTGCGACTTGGTTGGCGTAGTTTTCTCAAAGCCTTTGCTTCAATCTGACGGATACGCTCACGAGTTACGTTAAAGACTTTCCCCACATCTTCAAGTGTGCGCATTTTTCCATCATCTAGTCCAAAACGTAGACGCAGAACATTTTCTTCACGGTCTGTAAGAGTATCTAAGATTTCATCCAATTGCTCACGCAAGACGATACGAGTCGTATAATCCACTGGATTTTCAATCACTTCATCTTCGATAAAGTCTCCAAGGTGGCTATCGTCCTCTTCACCGATAGGAGTTTCAAGAGATACTGGTTCTTGGGCAATCTTCAAGATTTCACGAACCTTATCAGGTGTCATATCCATTCGTTCAGCAATCTGTTCTGGTGTCGGATCTTGCCCCAATTCTTGAAGGAGATTCCGCTGTTCACGAACCAATTTATTGATAGTTTCAACCATGTGAACTGGGATACGGATGGTACGAGCTTGGTCTGCAATAGCACGAGTGATAGCCTGACGAATCCACCAAGTTGCATAAGTTGAAAACTTGAACCCTTTAGAATAGTCAAACTTGTCAACCGCCTTCATCAAGCCCATATTTCCTTCTTGAATCAAGTCAAGGAACTGCATGCCACGACCGACATAGCGTTTGGCAATGGAAACAACCAAACGAAGATTGGCTTCCGCAAGACGTTGTTTGGCTTCGATATCGCCAGCTTCAACAGCCAGTGCCAACTCTTTCTCCTCTTCATTGGTCAAGAGAGGAACGACCCCTATTTCTTTCAAGTACATACGGACAGGGTCATTGACCTTAGCAGAAGTTGACCCAATCAAGTCCTCATCGCTGAGTTCTGGTTCTTCTTCATTGCTAAGAACACGCGCACTTGGATTTCCTTCGTTATCTGTGATAGAAATGCCTGCATCCTGAATCCGTTGCAAGAGATCTTCAATCCCATCAGCGTCCAAGGTAAAAGGAATAACCAGACTTGCATTGATTTCATCATCTGTTGCTGTCCCTTTTTGCTTATGATTACGGATAAATTCTGCTACCTGTACGTCAAATGTTGTTACTTCTTTTTGTTTTGTTGCCATTATTACTCCATTCTTCTCTTTTGGGAAATTAAACGTTCCAATTCTTCTAGGGCTGTATCTGTATCTCCTACATGGCTAGCTTCCTGCACCTTCTTTTTGATTCTCATATTGTCCTGATTCAAGAGAGCCTTGTTTCGAGTCATCTCTACTTCACTAAGTTCCTGCGGCGATATCTCAGCAGGCAAATCCTGAGCTAAAACTTGGTACCAAGCTCTTTCAACTTCCTCTGTCTGCTCTGCTAAAACTTCTGGAGGAAGCTTTCCATACTGGCCAAGCAAGTCATATAAGACCTGAAATTCAGGTGTAGCAAATGCAAAGTCTTCTCGCAAACGGTAATCGTTCAAAACAAGAGGGGATTCCATCATCCGATAGAGTAGATGGGCTTCTGCCCTCATAATAGCCGATAACTGCTTGGTGACAGGCATGGTGATTGGCGTCGGTCTGGAAATTCTTTCCATGCGATTCTGCCTTTGCACCTGACGACTCTCATTAACAATCTGCTCAATCTGGGTATAATCAAAGGACGCCAGACTGTCAGCTAAAATATGAATATAGCTGTTTTGAGCAGCGATGGACTTTTCTTGAACAATCAAGGGAGCTATTTTTTCAATAAACTCAATCTGAGCCTGCAGATTTTCACTGTTTTCAGGTTTGTACTGATGAATGTAGAACTCAATCGGACTAATACGAGTTTTTGTTAATAGATAGGCCAAGTCTTCTGGACCATTTTTTTGTAGATACTCATCAGGATCCAAGTTATCAGGCATGCTAACGATTTGCACAGGCATATCACCAATTTCATCCAATGCTTTCAATATCGCGGCTTGCCCAGCCTTATCTCCATCGTAAACAAGAACCAATTTCTTGGTTAACCTTTTCAGATGCTCAACATGCTCTCGACTCAAGGCCGTTCCCATCGACGCCACAGCATTTTCGATTCCAGCCCGATAGGCTGCAATAACATCCATGAATCCTTCCATCAGGTAAATCTCACTAGTTTTTCCAGAAGATTTTTTTGCCCTATCCATATGATATAATTCGTAACTTTTGTTAAAAATTGCAGTCGATCGGCTGTTTTTATACTTAGAAGTTTGTGAATCCGTTTTTTGCCAGATACGACCTGAGAAGGCAATGACCTTTCCTTGGTCATTTGTCAGGGGAAACATAATGCGATTGTGAAAGGTGTCTACAAATTGATTGGCATCCGAGAGATAAAACAGGCCTGAATCCAGTAAATCCTCTTCACGATACTGATCAGACAAACGTTGATAGAGATAGTTTCGTTCTGGAGGTGCTAAACCAATCCAAAAATGTTTAAGCACTTCATCTGTCAAACCCCGCTGATAAAGGTAATTTCTGGCCTCTTCGCCCATAGTCGTTGTCATGAGAATAGCATGGTAAAATTTAGTCGCATCTTCGTGCATATCATAAAGAGCTTGGTGAGGCGAGGCTGGCTTCTGTTCACTATAAAGCGGTTTTTCAACCTCAATCCCGACACGCTGACCTAAGATTTGGACAGCCTCCATAAAGGTAACCCCTTGGTACTCCTCGATGAATTTAAAGACATCACCTGAGCGACCACAACCAAAACAGTGGTAAAACTGCTTATCCTCTACAACGTTGAAAGAAGGTGTTTTTTCACCATGAAAAGGACAGAGCCCTAGATAGTTCCGTCCTGCCTTTTGTAAAGAAATCACATCTCCTATGACTTCCACAATGTTGGCATTGTTTTTGATTTCTTCAATGACTTGTTTGTCAACCATACACAATACCTCCATGTTATCATAGTTTACTTTATATAGTATACTTTATTTCAGAAAAAAAGTAAACCATTTCACTCATTTTCCCTACTTTATTCAAAGAGTTGATAATAATCAGAGATTTTCATTTTTGCTTTTTCTTCTTGGTTTAAATCTTGGATAATCCGTCCTTCTTTCATGACAATCAAGCGATTGCCGTATTTGAGAGCATCTTCCATATGATGAGTAATCATAAGGGCTGTTAGCTGATCTTTCTTAACAAATTCATCTGTCAATTCCATCAAAGCAACACTAGTCTTTGGATCCAGGGCAGCAGTATGCTCATCTAACAGGAGTAATTCAGGTCGCTTCAAGGTTGCCATCAAGAGACTCAAAGCCTGTCTTTGTCCACCTGATAAGAACTCAATCGGTGTATTCAAGTGTTTCTCAAGACCATTTCCTACTTTTTCAATGGTTGCCTGAAATTCATCCTTATAGCTAGTCAAGCGTCGTGGTAACAATCCACGCTTTTCACCACGAAACTTGGCGATTAAAAGATTTTCAGCGACCGTCATACGGGGAGCTGTCCCCATCTTTGGATCTTGGAAGACACGAGACAGGTACTTGGCACGCTTCTCGGGTGAAAACTTAGTGAGATCTTCACCTAAAATACGGATAGTTCCACTAGTTAGTGATAAGGTCCCTGCTATAGTGTTAAAGAGGGTTGATTTTCCAGCACCATTTCCGCCCAAAATCGTAATAAAGTCCCGTTCAAAAATTTCTAAAGAAACATCATTTAAAATAATCTTTTCTTCATCAAAGCCATTTTTAACGATTTTGGTTGCATTTTTTAATTCTACAATTGCTGTCATTTGCTTAACTTGGCTCCTTTCAAGATTGTTTGCTTAAATGTTGGAATCATGAGGCAGACTGCTAAAATCAAAGCACTGTATAAACGAAGGTAACTTGTATTAAAGCCAAGTGCGATAACTGCCCACACTAAAAATTGATAAGCGATAGAACCTACAACGATAGTAACCAAACGCTCTGCCAAGCTCAAACTCTTGAAAATAACTTCTCCAATAATCAAACTTGCAAGCCCCACAACGATAACCCCGATCCCTCGAGACACATCGGCATAGCCTTCTTGCTGAGCAATGAGGGCACCTGCAAGGGCAATCACACCATTTGATAAGACCAAGCCCATGAGCTCCATGCGTCCAGTATGAATCCCGAAACTTCTAGCCATATCAGGATTATCCCCTGTAGCAATATAGGCTTGTCCGAGTTTAGTGTCCAAGAAAAAGAGCATGAGAGCAATAACAATACTCACAAAGATGAGACCTGTCAAGAGTTGATTCAAATCCGAATCAAAAGGCAAAACATCCTGAATTTGCTTGGTTCCAAGCAGGCCTAAATTCGCACGTCCCATAATCAAGAGCATGATTGAGTGACAAGAAGTCATCACCAAAATCCCTGAGAGCAAGGTTGGGATCTTCCCTTTTGTATAAAGAAGGCCTGCTGCCATTCCAGCCAAACAACCTGCTCCTACAGCAACAAGTGTCGCTAAAAATGGGTTCACGCCTTTGGTTATCAAAGTGACAGCAACAGCTCCCCCAAGAGGGAAGGAACCTTCTGTCGTCATATCTGGAAAGTTTAAAATCCTAAATGTCATAAAGATTCCCAGACCTAGAATAGCCCAGACAAATCCTTGAGAAATAATGGAAACAATCATATTTTATTTAATCCTTTCTATATTCATCTTTTTAAAAAATGGGAAGAGTCTCCTCCTCCCTACCTTATTTATTCGATGACTTGTCCTGCTTCTTTGAGAACAGACTCAGGAATAGTAATACCTAGTTCTTGTGCTATTTTTTTATTGATGACTGACTTACCAGTTGAAAAGACATTGACTGGGGTATCGGCTGGTTTTACACCTTTCAAGACTTGCACAATCATTTTACCTGTTGCCACACCAAGGTCATGTTGGTCAATTACAACTGATGCCAAACCACCTACTTCTACCATAGCTGTCGCACTGGGATAAATTGGTTTCTTAGAACTTTGATTGCTAGAGACAACCGTTGGAAATCCTGATGCAATGGTGTTATCAATTGGAACCCAAATAGCATCTACCTTGCTAGTCATAACAGTGACAGTTGAGGCAATTTCATTTGTTGAAGGAACTGCAAATGTTTCCACTGTCAGACCTGCTTTTTCAGCATAAGCCTTAAATTCTTCGACCTGTGTTTTTGAATTGTCTTCGCTACTTGAGTAAAGAGCTCCGATTGTTTTCACATTCGGTGTCAGAGCCTTGATGAGTTCAACTTGTTGTTGAGCTGGATTGTGGTCAGATACCCCTGTAACGTTGCCACCTGGTTTTTTCAAATCTTTAACCAAGTTAGCACCAATTGGGTCTGTAATAGCGGCCATGATAACCGGTAGGTCTTTTGTTGCACTAGCCAACCCTTGGGCTGCTGGTGTTGCGATACCAACCACAAGGTCATTCCCATTTGCAACCAATTGTTTACTCATTGTCGCAACCTTACTTTGGTCACCTTCTGAGTTCATAAAATCAATTTTAACTTGATCATCTTTATATCCTTCTTCTGCAAGTCCATCTTGGATCCCTTTATAAATCAAATCAAGGGATGGATGGCTCACAAATTGAAGCACACCAATCTTGGTTATTTTCTTCTCATCCTTATTATTCTGAGCTTCTGATTTATTCATTGAAGAATAAATCAAGCTTCCTGCTACTAAGACTGCTAATGCAGCAATAATTCCAATTAAACGTTTATTTTTCATTCTGTTTCTCCTTTTTATTTCCTTTAACATATTTCACTTATCTAAACAAGCGACGCCATCGTTTTCTTTCCATACTAACCTCCATCAAAAAAATCCTCACACAAAAAACTTGTGTGAGGACGTCGATGCGCGGTACCACCTCAATTATAGGGAATTTCCCTATCGCTCAGTCTCGCAATAACGAGATGCACTGTAAGGTGTGCTTACCGAATTTTTATAATTTCAAATTCTAAATAGCATTCAGCCCAATTTTCATCATCGCCACTTATCTGTTTTCAGCTACCACAGACTCTCTAAAAAGTTTGTATGATTACTTTTCTGAATGGTTAAATTATATCATTTTTAAACTACTTGTCAATAGTCTATTAGAATTTTTTTGATATTCACTTTTAGCATTCACTCTTGAAAATTATCAACCTGAATTACGCAATCCTGTCGCAATTCCGTTGATCGTGATATGAATCAATCGTTCTTGATCACTGGACAATTCTCCACGACGTTGGCGTTTAATCAACTCCAACTGAATATAGTTGAGAATATTAAAGTAAGGCATACGGTAATCCAGACTAGCTTTTAGATATGGATTGTCAGCTAAGAGTTCGTCATGTCCTTCAATAGCCAAGATAACGTTCTTAGTAACTTGCCATTCATTTAAAATAGTCTCATAGATGGCCTTAACTTGCTCGTCTTCACAAAGTTTAGCATATTCAAAAGCAATATTCATATTTGATTTTGACAAAACCATATCAACATTTGAAAGAAGCGATTGGAAGAAAGGCCAATTTTGGTACATATCTCGTAAGATAGCAATATTCTCTGGATTTTTATTGATAAATTCCTCGAAGCTTGAACCAACCCCGTACCATCCAGGGAACATAACACGACTCTGTGACCATGAGAATACCCAAGGGATGGCACGCAAACCACCGATTTCAGTAATAGTCTTACGAGCGGCTGGACGAGAACCAATATTAAAACTTGAAATAGCCTTGATTGGACTTGACTCGAAGAAATAATCATAGAAATGCTCATTACCAAAGACCAAATCACGGTAGATATCGTAACTACGGTCCACTACTTGATCCATAATGGCTTCATAACGATTTGGGGTATTGGTATCGCTCTTCTTCTGAGTAATCATACGGTTAATAGCTGCCGATACTAGCATTTCAAGGTTATAGTAAGCGGCGTCTTTGTTACCGTATTTATTCCCAATTACTTCACCCTGCTCCGTCAAACGGATACGATCCTTGATAGACTTGAGCGGTTGAGATGTAATGGCTTCATAGGTTGGCCCACCACCACGACCGACAGTACCACCACGACCATGGAAGAAGGTAACCTTAACGCCAAATTCATCTCCAATAGCAGTCAATTGTTGTTGAGCCTTGTAGAGGGTCCAACATGATGACAAGTAACCGCCATCTTTATTACTGTCAGAGTAGCCAAGCATGATTTCTTGGTAGTTATTTCGTGAGTCAATCCATTTTTTGGCAAGGCTAAGAGAAAGATATTTTCTCATTGTTTCCTCTGAATGATCCAAGTCTTCAATTGTTTCAAAAAGGGGAACAATCTGAACACGCGCCCTTTCCGTATCCACCAGTCCTACTTCTTTTAACAGAATAGCTAATTCTAGCATATCAGAAAGGCTGGTTGCATGTGAAATGATGGTCTGACGGATGACATCATCTCCCAACTTATCTTTCAAAACACGAGCCGTCTTAAAAATAGCTAATTCTTTTGCTAATAATTCTGATTTTTCTGCGTGAGTCGCAGAAAGAATTCGGGGATCTTCTTCTAATTCTTTCAAGAGAAGGTCACACTTTTCTTCTTCGCTCAACTCGCTATAACGAGAATGAATTCCTGCTGATTTCAAGAGTTCTGCCACACAGGCTTCATAGACGCTAGAGTCTTGTCGCATATCAATTGATGCTAAGTAAAAACCAAATATCTCTACTGCCTGCAATAATTCCACAAAATCACCTGAAATCAAGGACTCGCCCTTATTTTCTAGTAGAGAATCTCGAATGGCAATCAAATCCTTGTAGAAATCATTGGCGGTTTCATAACGAGTCCCAACTTCTTCATCCTCAATCAGATAGGTTTTAGTTGCCTGAATTTTTGATTGAATATCAAACAAGGCACGACGGTAAAGCTCTTTTTCGCGGTAAATCGAGTTATCCTTGGATTGACGAGCCATTTCTCTGACTTGCTTGCTGACGTTGACAATGCTAGTTGAAAGAGAAAATTCACGATAAAGTTGGTAAATCTTTTTATCATAATAGTTCATGATGACTTCACACTGAGTGAGTGCAGACTGCTTCAAGGTCTTTGCTGTAACAAATGGATTTCCATCACGGTCACCACCTATCCACATACCCATGGTGATTGGTTTAGCCTGTTTTAAATTCAGACCATGCGCTTGCGCTAAGCGCTTATACTCCGTCGTCAAATGAGGGACAGCTTTCAAAAAGGAGCTGTTGTAATATTCCATAGCATTCGTGATTTCGTTAGTCACTTTTAATTTTTTCTCACGAATCATGTCTGTCTGCATGATAATTTCGATGTAACGACGCAAATCATTGTGCCATTTATCTTTATTGATTAACCCCAACTTAACATCACGGTATTTACGCAAAAGACTATGAATATGATTTGTTAAATCCAACATACTTTTGCGTTGCACTTGTGTTGGATGGGCTGTCAACACAGGGACAACATTCAAGTGTTCTAGGATCTCAACGGCATTTTCCTTTTCTGCTACCAATTTAATCGTTGTAGATAATTTACCTAAATAGTCCTGATCAATATTATTTTGATGATTGATTTCATAAGCTAAATCCACATCCTCTGAAATATTAATCAAAAGAGGTAAGATAGAGAAATAGCGTGAAATATAGACCATTTCATCATTTGATAAGCTAGTCACTAGACGGTTTAGACCTTGATAATCTTCCTGCGTTGATAATTCTTTCAACTGTATTATTTTTTCAAAGGTCTCTGGGGCAAGCATATTTTTAGTAATATCTTCCAGTAATTCTGTTAGAATCAAGACTTCTTCTTTCACAACACTTTTATTACTATAATTTTCTAATTTTTGAAGAGACATAAACTATCCTTTCTTTATCCTACTTCAACAGAAGGTTCATTGGTTGATTTTCCAATTCTCGGTACAACTTAGCGCGTTTTTCACTGGCATCAATATTTAAGACAAAGGCTACTGCCACTGATAAGACTAGAAGACTATTTCCACCCTGGGATAAGAAGGGGAAAGTCACTCCTGTAGATGGAATCAAGCCCGAAATCCCTCCGATATTGACAAATACCTGAACCAACATCATCCCTCCGACACCGAGTGCAACCATGGCATTGAAAGGATTCTCCGCTCGGATACCGACCAAGATAATCCGCAAAATCATGAAAAACAAGAGAGCTAAAATAAGACTGGCACCAACAAAGCCAAATTCTTCAATCACGATAGAAAAGACAAAGTCTGTATGAGCTTCTGGCAAATAACCTCGTTTTTCAATCGAGTTTCCAAGACCTAGACCAAACCAACCGCCATTGACCATGGCAAAATAAGAATTAGCTAACTGGTGACCTGCATCAGCACGATCGGCAAAAGGATTAAAAAAGGCACTAAAGCGCTTGGCTACATAGCCAAATACTGGAATTTTTGAAAAGGTCTCAACACCGATTAGGCTGATAGTGGTCAAGACAAAGACAGAAGTGGCAGATACGAGCGCCAGAATGGTTGAAAACCAGCGATAAGCGATTCCACTAACTGTATACATAATCAAGGAAACCAAGACTAAAATAGTCGCATTTCCTAAATCAGGGAAAATTCCCAAACTTCCAATCAGAACTAGGAGAACGAATCGCCAATCATTAAAAGCACGGGGAAGCCATTGATTTTGAGTCAAAACTTGAAAATCATAAGTAGCTATTTCTTCTTGCTGTTTGGAGAATCGGTGAGCTAAATACCAAATAATAATGATTTTTAAGTACTCAGCTGGCTGAATAGTTACTCCTGCAACCGAAATCCAACCGTATGCCCCGTTTACGGAAATACCAATAAAACGAGCCAAGAACAATAAAAGCATTTCTATTAATATAACTAAAATGATTAGTCGCTCATTTCTCAAAAAATCTAGTCTCAATTTATAAATTAAGGCAATCAGTATCAAACTAACAATCCAAAAGATTCCTTGGTTTCGAACCAACTGCAAGGCACTCTTGCCTTCTTCAATTAAAATAGCACTGGTGGTCGAATAGACCACAATCAAGCCCAAAATAGATAAAAGCAAGTAGGGAATCAAGATGGAATAATTTAATAAGTGCCTCTTACTAATCTTCATAGCATCACCACTCTACTAGGATACAGATAAATCTGTTCCAAATTCCGTTTTATTTTCTAGTTTTGATTGCTATTATACCATTTTTTCAGAAAGAAAAAAACTCTTACCTTACAATCCTTCGAATTTTACTGTTTTTACAGAATTAAGGCAGAATTTGAAATCGTAAAACCATTTTGAATAAGAGTTGCTTCAACCCATTGACTCCGACGGATTAAGTTGCTTTCGTGAATGCCAAAATCAGCCGCAATTTGTTCATAAGTGCTCTATTCTCGCATGTATTGAATAGTTACCATAAGGAGATCGTCTAGGATTAATTTGCTTTTTCGTCCACCTTTTGCGCGTTTACGTTGATAAGCTGTTTTTAACACAGCTAACATCTCTTCAAAAGTCGTGCGCTGAACACCTACAAGGATCTTGAAACGGCTATCGCTTAATTGTTTACTTGCTTCATCATCCATAGTTTTATTGTATTGTATTTTTGTTTCGCAGGAAGTCTATTATTCCTTTCGTTCCAAGGTTTTTACGCTTTTAGCAACAAGCTTACACACTGAGCGTTTCGGACTTACCATATCATTTCGTTGGAGATTTTATCATCAATTTTTAGATTAAAAAAGATTTCCCAATCTTCACAAACTTCTGTAGCAGGAATTGTATGAATCTTTCTAAGTATCTTTCCTGCTTCTACACCATATGTGTATTGTTGGCTTTCTGAATAAGTTAAAATGCTATCTATTGCATCTCTTCCGTCTATCCATTCGTGTAAAGAATGTACTTCGTCATCGCAGAGTTCAATGCTAATTGGTTTACACATCGGAACTCCAAGAGAAGCTACTTTCTCCATCATATCAAATTCAAATTTTTTTATAATCTAACTTCGACTTATCAGAAACACGCAAGAAATATTTTTACTGATTTTGATCTGTCACACAATATTTTTTATCATCTGACCAGCCTTTATTTATGGCTATCTTACTACTAAAATCCATCAAGCACACTCCGATTCACTTTACAACACTTTTTGCAGTTTTCACTAGTAACCTATCCAGTTCGTCTACACTTTTATTTCCTAGATCCATTTTTACATTATGAAAGTTAGTCAATTTTCTCTATGATGTTTCCAAGTTTATCCAATACAAGACAAGAATGATCATTTAGTGGAATTATGGGAACATTAACGAGTTCTTCAGCTCTATCCTTATTTGCTTTATCATTCCAGGAATCATAATGGACACTAATTAAAAACTGACTAAAGAGTCCTAATCCATTTTTTATCTTTATCTGATGATCTGAATTATCATTAGGTGAGACATAGACTTTTTCTCCTAATAGTAGGGTTCCTGCAAAAAATCCTATAATTTTTGTCTCTTTATTAAGCATATGATCGATATAACTTTTGAACTCCTGATTAACATAAGTAGCAATATATTTTTCCGTATTTCCACCACCGATGATAATTATGTCAGCATCTAGATAGCTATCAAGATCAATCTGCTCAGTGTCCAGGAGCAAGTAATCAATGTTTAGATTAGGAAATTGACTTTGAAAAACTTCCGTGTACTTTTTCATGTACGGTTCCCAATTTTCTCGAAAAACTGTAAAAATGATAATTCTTTTAATCTTGGTTGATAATACAATTTTATCAACAATACTATATTTCTTTATTGGGGGATTCCCACCCATCAAAAAAATTTGTTCTTTCAAGTTAACACACTTTCTAAAGATACATAAAGTTTAAACAAGTTTATTCACGTTTCTAAATTATAATTTTTTCTTAAAATGAATAATTCTATTTGCCTCCTGAAATCCAATATTGAGATGAAATCTTATAGAATCCGTATTCGTTAAAGTACAGTCACTTGCAAATTCCTTACATCCTTTATTTTTCGCCCATTCCTCACATTTTGTACAGAGATTTTTAGCAATATCCTTTAAACGATATTCCTCGTCAACAATAATCCCTTCTAAGAATCCAACAGGACTATATTTACAACCTTCAACATAATCAAATCTGAGTGAACATAGTGCTAGACCTACAATTGTGTCACCTTCAACTTCAGTAAAGATTGCAGTATTTTTGCCATTCGTATATTTTTTTACTTCATCAATAGCTTCTTTATCGGTCAATTGGGGCCATAATTGTTTCATTAGTTTAGCCGTTTTTATAAAATCTTTTGTTATTCCATCCATATTGATGTTCCTCCGCAAATTACAAGCAAATGTTTCGAATCATGCTGATACTTTGTTACTCATTGATTGATACCAATACCATCCCCTTCTACTTTTCGACTGTCTCAGATCGGAAGAGCAGAGCCACGCACTCAGCGGTTCGGACTTACCTTATCATTTCGTCGGTTTCCCTCCTCATTCTACAAATCCTATCGCATGGGAGATCATTTACTTCTACTTCGCTGATGCCTCAGCTTGTACAAGCAGTGATACTGCCTCAACATGGTGCGTCGTAGTCCAGTTTGGCGATGATTTCCTTGTGTGTATCCTTATTGATGATGTTTAAAATCTGGACATTAGGGTCTTTAATGTCTAGTAATTTTGTGATAAAATGTAATTGTTTCATATGATTCTTTCTAATGAGTTGTTTTGTCGCTTTTCATTATAGGTCATATGGGACTTTTTTTCTACACAAAATAGGCTCCATAATATTCATAGGGGATTTACCCACTACAAATATTATAGAGCCTGAAAAATTCTATATTTCCATCTGGTATTGGACTAAAGTTATTTCCTCTAGGATAATACTCATTATATTGAATATCATAATGCCCAGTTGTAGACCCTCGTGGAGCAGCACCAATTCCAGTATCTCCACTATCAAGAAAAATCTCTACTTCAATTCTTGCGAACCCTTTTGAGTCAAAGATATATCTGCAAATACCATTAATTATTTTCATAGGCTTCCACTTTCTTTTTTATCATTGAAAATTACTTTTTTATAAATGTCGTCGATTTTATTTTCTATTGAGATCTAATTTCCCTACTCAGCTCAATAATACGTTCACATAGGTTTGGGAAATCTATACCAGCTGCTTTCGCTTCCTGTGGTAATAAACTTGTTTTAGTCATACCTGGTAAACTATTTGATTCAATAAAATATACATCCCCCTTCTCATCTACAATAAAATCAGTACGTGAATAAACATTAAATCCAAGAGCCTTATGTATTTTATATGCGGATTTTTGTAAGGTATGAGTTAACTTTTCAGATATTTTTGCGGGAACGACTTCTTCAGCTGCACCAACAGTGTACTTGTTATTATAATCATAAAAACCATTTTTTACTTTTATTTCAATAACCGGTAAAACAGTTTCACCTAAAATACCTACCGAAAATTCTCTCCCCTTAATATACTTTTCTACAAATAATGAACCAAGTTCAGGATGCTCTTTATAATAAATATCAAATTGTTTTTTATTTTGAAATATCTTAATACCTTTACTTGAACCACTTCTAATTGGCTTTATAACAATAGGAAAATCATTTGCCTGAATTCTATCAACCATCAAGTTCGAAGCACATTTTATTCCAACAGAACTAGCCACTATTTTTGATAATTTTTTATCCATGCTAATAGCTGTACTAAGAAACGAATTTCCTGTATAGTCTATTTTTTCTACATCAAAAATAGCCTGTAGTTTCCCATTCTCACCTATTCCACCATGAGTTGCTAAGAAAACTATATCAACCTTTCTACAAACATCAATAATACCCGAACCAATCTCAACTTTTTGTTCATTTAATCCGCGCTCACTTTTTTCAATTTCTCCTATCTCGTACGAACAGTCTTGAGATAAATCTATAGAAATCACATCATACCCCAATGTTAATAGACTTTTACTAATCTCCTTTGCAGAATTTTCTGACACCTCTCTCTCTTCGCTAAGGCCACCATATAGTACAACAATTTTTTTAATAATAGCCATTCACTTAACCTCCTTATTAGAATCTTATTGAATAAAATGAAGCAATAGTTATCTCAAAATATAAATAATATATAATATAGTATTTAGAAAATAATTTCTAATATTTGCAAAAGAAAGCGCTTCTATTTTTATTTTACAATTTTTTAATCCTATTGTCAAAAATTATTTGTGCTTAAACCATATGAGTGTGCTCCATGTATTGCAGTTCCTTAAATCAAGCATAATCCAGCATTTCTAGCTTTATCCCTCCTCTAAAATTTGTCAATTACGAAAACATCTTTTTCCATATTTAACGTGCTTACAAAAATTTCTAATCTTATTGCTCTTTTCTCAAACTCATAAAGATAATAGTCTAAGTTTTCTTGCAATACTCTTATTTCTTCGTTCACATTTTCTAATGAAGTTGATTCTGTTAAGTTCAGTTTTGAAAAGTCATACCTGGCTAATTTTCTACCGATCTCATCTTCACTCTTCAGATTGATAAGCACTTCCGCCATTTTGTTTAAGGTGGCGATTTTTTCTTGGGTTTCTTCTAGCTTCATATCAATCTCTGCAATTTCTAACACAAGCTCATCTTTGATTTCTTGGTATTGTTTGTTCGTGTTAGATAGTTCAATCATAAGATTAATTTCAGAAATCTTCTCTTGAAGACTTTTTAAAGTTGGTCGTCTATAGGGGAGTTTTTGGCTATCGTTGCTCAATTGTCTGATTAAGGTCCTACCCTTGATGAAACAATTATTATCCCTGTTTTCTTTATTATAGACAAAGTAAGAAGACGTTTCTCGAATGTAGACTTTATATTTTTTATGATTGTCTTCCTCAAAAATATCTAGCTGATAGTTAGGAATAAAGATGAGTCCACTCTGTTTGACACCGAAAGACACCTTGATATAGACGCCCTTATCAACTAGCTTCTCTATTTGGTTCTCTGCAAGTTCCACTTCAAATTCACGAATGGTATCTCTCTTTTTCTTAAATGTCTCAAAGGCTTCCTCGATTTCTTCAGCGGAGACTTTCTCCTTATGCTGCTCCTCTCGAAAAGTCTGAAAATCTTCCTGAAGATTTTCTAATGCTTGAATATCTCTAACTTCTCTATCTTCAAAATAACGATTAAAAAATTGAACATCGTACAATTTCTTCTCACTTATTTTTTTATGACTCAGGCTTATCTTTTTGCCATCTTCTTCTAGGGTAAACATCACATTTTTCTGTTTTAACTCGATGGTTAGATTCAACTCTTTAGCTTTTACATGCAATTCTTCTAATGAATAAACAGACTTTAGTAAAAATTTTAAACGACTTTCAATCTCTTGTTTGGCAAAATATGTTTTAAAAAAGTCTTCATCATATAAATCTCGTTTACTAAGTTGGCGACCTCGAATTGGTTTTATCATCGTTCTATCTGTCATCAAAAAACGGCTATGCTTTTGACTAAAATCAATCTGAACATGCAACTGCTTTGCTTTCTCTAAAAAATCATCAAACGATTTAGATTGCTGTAGCAAAAAATAAAGACGTTGTTTCAATTCAAATTTATAACTAGACTGCCTATATTTTTAATAGTCACGGTAGGAATAACGCTTCCCGATAATTTTTGCCCCTGCCATTTTAGAAATACGATCTGAAATCATACGTAAATTTCGTTCTAAGGCATAATTCCATATCAATTTTTTATCTGAATTACTGTCTATGGCATTGATTAGGATGTGGTTGTGAACATGATCTTTGTCTGTATGAGTTGCTACGATAAACTTAAAGCGACCTCCAGTCAATTCCATCATGGTCTCACAACCAATGCGGTTAATTTCTTCAGGTGTCAGATTATCTTCAGGAGAAAATGATTGGATGAGATGATGGGCATGAATAGTTTGTTGGTATTTTTCTTGTCGGTCATTTCTGGACTCGTACAACTTGTCGTTATTAGTAAAGTTAACATTGTACATTTCTACCATTTCTGCATGGCTAGGAAAATCTAAGTAATTACTCATGCCAAAATCAGATACTAATTTTAGATTATCTGTTTTATCTGGATTGAGGATATATTTAATCAAACGCCTACGATATTTTTTTCCGTGCGTCGCAAAGTGTTTAGTAACTACCATGAAACTCCTTCAGTCTTTTCACCTCCACTTGAAATTCTTTGTCCACTTCCTTAATTAACTCTCCGACTCCTTTACTCAATTCTTGTAATTGGTCCTGAGAAATCAGACGGCTTTGATTGATAGCACGCGCAATTTGATTAATATTATTTCCGATCCGTCTCAATTCAAATACTAACTGGTCATAGGTATCCGTATTAATGGTGACAAATGACATATTGGGATTCAGCAACACTTTCCTGGCATAGACTGAAAAATTTTGACAGTGACTCTTATCGATTCGCTCATTCAATTGATGTAATTCTGAATCTGTTAGAAATACTTTTTTGAGATTGGTACGATAACGATAAACCATAGTAGCCTCCTATCTCATGTATTTTTCACGAAACCCACGACTGAGTGACTGTACTTGATTGACTTCCGCAATCAATTCTTGAACGCAGGTCAATAAGATTGACACGTGTTCTTGAGTCACTTGGTGATTCTCTCTTGCGATAATCAAAACCAAATGCACATCTCGACTGATCTGTTCAAACTTTTGAGACTGCCAAAAGGAAAACCATTCTTTGGCAGCTAACTGTTTGTCATCAGTCATCAAAATTTTATCCCTGACGAATGATGAAAAGTGACGATAATTATCAACCTCCATCATTTTTTCAATCTGTTTTAGCTCATCTGCGGTTAGATTTACCTCTTTTCGAATGTCACGGTACTGTTCAGACATCTCTTTTCCTCACTTTCATCCTTTCTCGGGTAACCCCCGACCCCGTGTGTCATACGGGAAATTTCTTAAAGTCCTTGTTCGGTCTTTGCGAGCTCAGGCATTGTGGTCACAATACCCAAAAAATCATATCGCCAGCTAACCAAAACCTTCCAGTTTTGACAGCTAACCATAAGATAACTTGGTGTCTACGCCCCCAAACTCCCAGGTAAAATTCTTAGTTGGATTTTTAAAAGTTGAGAAAAGTATAGCAGAAGAAAGTTGGGGAAGTTATCACAAATCAAGTAGGGACTAATCTCTAACACCACTGCATGTACCGTCCTATATTTATGATCAGCTCCCATCGTTTACATTTTCAGGTCACTGTCTTTTCATACCAGGAATTAGAATTGACAAATTTAATTAGAGAGGTATTCATTTAATTGTTCACTTCTTCGCTCCATTTCCATTACAGAAATTTCTTCAATACTATGTGTTCAGCTGACTCCCATAATTCGTTGTACTACGTCCTAAACGCTCACGGAATAAGCCGTACATCTTTCCTAGTTTACTCTCGTAATTTACGTATATAGGTTACGACACCTATTTGGATTTTAGAGTTCCTCATCCGCTATATATGGCTTCAAGTCACGATTCTGTTTGTAGAACCTTGATTTCGCTAATTCCTTCCTATCCCCCCTACCTCACGATATTCAGGCTTAGGAGTCGCTATTGGTTTCATCTGCAGCAAATATCCACAGAGGACTTGGACCTCAGATGTACACTATGCCTGTCGGACAAAGAAAAAAGTAGGCTAAATTTCTAACCTACTTTTTCTGACTCTACTCTGATAAAGCCGTCTCATATATAGACATTTTATGCTTGAAGGAATCTTTTCCTCCCTCTAATTGATTGATGATATGATTTTTATATATTTTTCACTAACATATCCCTGTGATTCAATCCATCCGTTAACTCCATCTGACTCCATAATAACAACTTGATCTGTCATAGAATTTGTTACAATTGTAGCATTATGTGTTGCTAAAATAATTTGACGTTGAGCTTTCACATCTCTAAACTGCTGAACTAAATGCCTGTAAATATAACGATTGTCTAGATTGTCTTCAGGCTGATCAATAATCAATGGTCTGAAGTCTTTAGAATAATCACTATATGCTAATAAAAAATCAAGCATGGCTACAACTTTTTGTCCCAAACTTAATACACCAACTTCTTTATAGAGAATATCAAGTTGTTGCGAAGATTCTTTCGAGTTAATATTCAACTCCAAAAATAACCTTTCATTAGCTACATGCTCTTTTAAAACTCTTTTAAACTCATTTAATAAACTACTATTTTCAATTAAAGAGTAGACACTCTTTTTTAAATTCGTAATGTTGTATTCATTAATTTCAGATTTATCTCTCCAATTATTTTCTTGTTTTGCAAAATTATCTTCAGAGATACTTTTTAAAAGCATAAAATACTTATTAGGGATATTTTGTCTTACAATGACTTTAACAAATTCTTTCATTCCTAATTCCCGATAGATAAGATATAAAACGTCTGCTACATCTTGCATACTAATTCTATAATTATCAAACGAAGAACGATTATTCTTGAAAAGATAATTTTCGAAATGCGGTTCTTCCCATCTATCAATTTGTTCATAACAAATTCTTAACTTACAAATCTGAGTTTCATTAAAATCCTCAATAATTTTGAGTATTAATTGCTTCCGCTGTTTTAAATATTCATCAAGTTCCTTTAATTTTACTTCAAACGATTCGAGTGTCTGAGTTCTTAGCCCATAGTCTGGTCTCTAATTTTTTATTTTTAATCATTAAATTAGAAATAAATTCTGTAATTTTTTCACCGTCAGCTGTTTTAACTAACTCATTAACAGAATATCTCCTATCAAACATTTTCTCTAAAATTCTAGTTTTATCAACTAATTTAAAATGGTTACCTTCAACTTTATAAACTTTTGTGTACTGAGACCGTGTCCATTCTTTAATAGTGTCAGAATTAAATCTATAAGGATAGCCAAACTTATTCTCTCGATTTTGCCCATAATATTGTAAAATATTATCCTTATTTTCTTGTTTGACATCTGGTAAACTGACTTCAATAATATATTCAGTTTCTTCTAAAACATAGAGTACAAAAGCATTTGCATGGTTACATAGAAATTCCAATTTGCTTTGCTTATCACAATCTTGAGAAAGTACAAATTGTAACATATCAATTAATGTGCTTTTCCCTGTACCTCTCCCTCCAATTAAACAATTCATAGATGGTGAAAATGTTAAAACTTTTTTTAATTTATCACCTGCAAGAAAGCTTCTATTTTCCCCACGATTTTCTATATATAATCCTTTTATATAAGACTTTTGTTTAAAGCTTGGCTTACATAAACTAACTGATACGTTATAATCAAACAATGCTTCTTGAAACATCTTGAAAGAAATTTTTCCACCTTTCAACCACAGATTGTTCTTCCCGAGTGAATCAATTTCGTGAGAATCATTATCTAATAGAAAGTTGGGCTCACAATTAAAATCTGCTAATAGTTTTTTTCTAGAACCTTCAATAGAATTTATATTTTTAACTCCAATAAATCGTGTATTTTCTTTAGAAAAAATTTTTCGTTTATATGCACCTGATAAGTGAGAACCTTTTTTCAAAATGTCATAACTATTGAAATGAGCAATATAGTTAACTATTTTTTGATTATTGAAATCCTTCATTATAGTCAGTGAATGTTGATAACTTCCATCTTTCTCACTTATAATATTTTCACTTAACCATTGATTAACCCATGATTCTTGTTCATAATCATATATACATACAATATGCAATTTATCTGCTGCACTAATTTCTACTCCATGTAAAATATGAGGATGTATATCATAAATCGGATAATTTTTCATTATGATTGAGACTGCCATTTGTAACTTTTTAATACCTTTGGTAGTATTATGATCAGTTACTACAACTATTTCTATTCCATTTTTTATGATTGCCTCTGCTAACATAAGAAAACTAATATATTCTTTTGAACTAGAAAAAACAACCTTATCAAAATTACTAAAAAAAATTGTCTTATCAACTTTTATTTTCTTATTTTCAAAAAATATATCATATAGTTCATCTTCAGTAATTTTTCTATATTTCGTTGCAGTCCAATTAGAAAATAGCTTGTAATCATAAGAAACAGGTGTATGCAAATGAATTAAAGTCTTGTGAAAGCTACCGAATTTCTCTTTGGAATTTGTTAGTTCTTGATAAACAGACTTTATCTTGTTATTAAACCCTCTCATTTCTATTCTCCTAAAAATATCAATTGTTTATTTTTCAAGTAATTCATTAAGTCTCTTTTCCCCCACCTGCAACATCTCCTTCTCTACCTGACTCCACTCCCCAAACAGTAACTCTTGAAGAACATCTGCTGCTGAAGTTGTATTTTCTTTTGAATCATATACACAACTTCTATCTCGTTGGTAAATTTGAATTCTTTCAAAGATAGCCAGTTCTTCCAATTGTCGTGTATTATCAACTAGATGATTTACAATGAAATCATGATGTTCTTTTGGAGTTGCGCGTGCTTGATTTGGATTGATAATGTACAGTTCTTCATAACGGATAAGAGTACTTAGATAGGACAATTCAGGCTTTGTCGCAATTAAGGCCAATTGTACTTCATATCCCTTATTTTTCAAGAGTTGTGCTGTTTTCTTTGGAACATCAACTGTTCGTAAAGTTCCCTCTATCAAAAGATTGTATCTCAAACTACTCAATTTTGTTACTAAAGACTCTACCATTTTTCCTGCAAAATCTTTGGTATATTCTACACTGTCTTTGCCATATTCTTGCTGCAGTTCTAAATAGTGTGGATGCTGAGAACGAAAACTATCACCATCTATGATAACAATATTTCCTTGAAATTCTTTCTGTTTAATACGATGAATTGTAGTCTTACCGGCACCACTTTGACCTCCAAGCAAAATCGCTATAGGTTGTTTACTGGACTTTTTTCCTCTTGTCAGTGAACGAAGATTCCTTGCTAAAGCATGTTTGAATTCACTATCAGTATAATCTTGGATTTCCATTAAGCTACCATCCGCTTTTCAGATATCTCTAACATACGTTCAATTCCATCCAAATAGCCGCTATATCTCTCTATTTCATCAAAATTTTCTACTAAATAGATATTTGTCTGAATCAAGTCAGATAGATCATCACTCATTAAAATCCAAGGATTAGATTCATCATCAATGCTAATTCCCTGACTATCTTGATAACGATAGAGTCGAGATAATAGATTAGCACCTCTTTCTTTCACAATTTCAATTTTCAAAGTCAATTCATAATCTTCAACAGGATTGAGCATTTTATCTTCTCCTACAATATCGACATAAGATACATTAAACTTCTGACAAATGATGTCAATTAATTCCGTAGAGACTGAACTAGTTCCATTTTCATAACGACTCAAGCTATTTCGAGAAATTCCTATAATTCGTGCAAATTCGGGTTGTGTTAAGTCATGTGTTTTACGTAAGGATTTTATGTTCTTTCCAATCATAGCAAACTCCTTTATTTTTATAAATCCATTATAGCATAAAAAAGCATAACGCACCAAAAATGGTGCGTTATTTCTTGTTTTTCTATCCTAAACTTTACTTCTATAAAAGTCACCTAAAGAGCTATAAATATTTATTCTTGTATTAATTTTTTCGATGCGCAAACGATATCTACAAATACATCTATAACGATTCACCTTTTAGGATTTTTATTGTCAAATTTGCCTTTATCTACAAAGACAAAATGCTTATAAAATAGCTTGAAATCAAGGATTATCACCTTTTTCGTTGTAGCAACACTCCACATGTGATTATTAGGCTATTAGCAAAGCGTATCCAATACCTCAATAAAGTGTTGTTTTTACTGATATTTTAACTATATTGTATAGTCTACTATTTAAATCTCAATTAGGATATTTTATAGAATACCCAAAATTCAACAATAACTAAAAGTAAGATTCCATTGTATTTCCTTGTTGGTCTTTCATATCACGAATTTTATTTTTCAGAATATTAAAGTTACAAATTTCATCTCTAATATCGTTATCCGCTCTGTAGCCATTAATCATCTCAGTCAGAGTTTTCCCTTTACTACCATTCTTTATAGTAGTATTTACTCTTTTTATACTGCTTTCAAAAGGCTCATATGTTTTATACTTAATTACTTCGTATTTAAAATTAAATAAAGGTGTATCTGGCTTAGCATTCCATAAAATAATCAACCACATTATAGCATTATAAAGCTGCTTTGCAGTTTCATTCCACTTTTCAGGTTGTAAATTTCCACTACCTGTATTGTCATATTCTTGTCTATTATTTACATGAGAATTACCTACAAGCGGATTAAAAAGAGGTAGCCCTTTGTGATTAATTAGTTCTAAAAAATCCCTTGCCGCACCCATGCAACACTGTCTCCAAAATGACGGTCAATTTCAAAGTAATCTGTCGTATTGTACTTGTGATTGCTTGTAGATTCAAAGATGGGACAAAGATATAGTCCAGTAATACCCAAGTCTTGCAAGTAATCCATATGATCAATAATCCCCTGTAAATCACCACCAAAGAAATCATCGCTCTTAGGTGTGACAGATGAATCCCAGTCTAAAGTCCCTTCTGGGTTTAATAGAGCATTGCCATTGGCAAATCTTTCAGGAAATATCTGATACCATACCGTATCTGAAACCCAGTCAGGAACCTTGCAGGCATCAATCTCATGAAGATAAGGCAACTTAAATCCATTCCCAATTGCATGAAGATTTTCTAGAGAATTTTCCACACACCCTTTATCGCCATACAAAATATTTTGACCTTCTGTATCTCTGAGCTCAAAGAGATACTGGATACGTGCAAAGTCAACTGACACTTCAACCTGCCAATGGTCAAATAAGGTACCAGAAGTTATCTTGACCATTTCTTTTGTATCCTGATAAAACTCCTCCATAAAGATAAAAGGGTCCCCATAGTGCAAGTTAATGCTTTCAATGTCCCCTTTCTTAGTTCGAATTCGAATATGGAGTTTCTTATCCTTATAAAGATAGGCATACTCCGACTCAGGCCTATGGTAAATAGCACTCAATTCCATCAATTTGTCTCCTAAAGTATTCATTCAAATTTTACGCAAACGTTTTCAAACTCAATAAATCCAGTATACTATTTTTGTAAACTATTTACAAGGAATGTCCGTTGTTAAAGGAACTATCTTTTAAAGTATACAAAAAGCCTTAAAAAGGCTTTCTCTATATACTAATCCTCTTTCGGTTTTGAAAATACTTCTACTCGCTGAGCTAGGACTTTGATTTCTACAGGTAGGTTATCTGATTTATCTCCGTCAACATCTGACTCCAATTCACTATCTGAAGAGATTTTAATATTACGCGCTTTGATATACTCGATATTATCATTTGCGATAACATCCCCTTTTAATAAATCAGGAATGACGGATAATTTGGAGAATATAGAGGCATCTTTCAGAATCAAAATGTTGGCATAGCCGTCCTTGTTTTCTTCAAAGATTTTCTTATCAGCGAAGTAATTTGTCAAAAGGACCAAAACATGGCTAGCTTCACCAACATAATTTCCATTTTCTGTCTCAACCTTAATGTTAAAGACCTGATCTGTCATGACAGACTTCATGGTATTTACAGCATAGGTTAAAATACCGAATTTTGTTTTGTCCTCTATTTCAACATTGTGAATCGCCTCAGGCAGAGAACCGATACTAAAGATATAACCAAAATAGTTGTCATTTGCTTTACCGATATCAATCTTATTGGTTAAATCAAAATCCAGTTCGTCAATTGCGCCATCGATGTCTTGATTGATTTCCAAAAGTTTTGTAATGAGGTTACCCGTACCGCCTGGGATAATCCCTAACTTAGGAATGTAGTCTCTCTCATCAATACCTGAAATGACTTCATTGACAGTTCCATCTCCACCAAACACAACCACTGCATCATACTGCTCACGAGAAGCTTCTTCAGCAAAATGTGTTGCATCCAGCGCTTTTTCGGTAATTTTGGTTTCAACATATTCAAAGTATTCTTTTGCTTTATTCTCCAGCTTTTCTTTGTAATCCAAAGCCTTCTCGCCACCAGAAGTAGGGTTGATAATTACCATTGCTTTTTTCATTGATTTTATCCTTAATTTTAAACAGAAATGTTTACATTTCGTCGTATGCAAGTAAATGTAATCCTATTATACAATGAAAATACAGAAAAGAGAAATCTGACGTACTGGAGATTAATACGCTTTTATTCTATTTTCCCATCGCCTAACTACATCCTTTAAGGGTTCATCCAAGTAAGAATAGGCCTTATCCTTGATCCAATCAGGAATACCGTAAGCTGCCTCTGCTATGTTACAAGTGATTGCTGCGAGAGTATCACTGTCGCCACCAAGTGAGATGGCATTTCTTATCGCATCTTCGAAGTCTCTACTTTCAAGAAAGGCGATAATGGCTTGAGGGACAGTTTCCTGACATGTTTCGTTAAAACGATAGTTAGGACGGATTTCATCTAAAGTTTGAGATAGATTGTAATCGTATTCTTTTTCTATATAATCCTTAATTCGTCTTTTACACTCTGTAGGATTGTCGTTAATTGATTGCTCGTACTCTCTACAATAACCACCAAAGTAAAAACGACATAGAAAGATAGCATCAGCTGTAGCCATAGCGCCTTTGACACCTTCTGGATGATTATGAGTTACCTCTGCAGAAAGACTCGTAAGTCCTCTAGATGATGGCCACATACCAGTTTTCGCATAAAAACCACAGTCCATGATCCAAGCACATGGAGAAATACGCATAGCTGATCCATTCCCAAAGCTATTATAAGGCTCACGGTTATCGCTGTTTAGCCATGCATTAAACCGAGCACCGTAATCAGCATTCGGATACATTCTGCCATATTTCTTCATCGCGTCAATGAAATCGTCTTTTTGTCCACCATTCATAATTGCTTCTGCAACAGCACAGGTCATAACCGTGTCATCTGTAAAAAAGCAGTCCTTCCGAAATAAAGGAAAGTCCTTTGTTTTGATATTGTTCCATTCGTAAACAGAACCGACAATATCTCCAATAATTGCTCCAAGCATCAGATTCCTCCTTGTTCATTTTGATGCTTTTTATATTGGTTATCTACCATATTTATTTTAGAAAATAACATCCTGTTGGATTTTTAAAATTTCATTTTTTTCAAAATAGGGTTTTACCATTTCTTTCCACCTAGCTCTATGAAAATTGATTGATTTTAAAGGAAATAGGCCATAATTTCCCAATGCATAACCATCATTTACTTCAACAACAAGTGTTCTGCCATCGCGAGTAACACCGATATCTAGTCCATAAGCTATTGGCGCATCTTTCCAACATGATATCGCTTCATCAATTACACTTGCATCAAATTGTGCATGATAATCACCTGTATAGGGTCGAACATCTAATACGCGACCATCTAACACAAAACAACGCCATTCAGCTATGAATTCTACAACCTCACTAATCCATATAGGATAATCGAAAGGTAGACCAATACCTATTAAATCATGGGTTCCATTAACAACTCTTCCAGTAAAGACTTTTGAACCAGCTTTAGGCTTAATAAATTTTCCCCAATTATCAGGTATATTCACAATCTCTCCTAAAATACCAGCATAAATCTTTCGACCATAAAACTCTTTAAGCTCAATAGGATAGTCATAAACCGGAACGTTTAAGCCCATCATTTTTAGTAATGCTCTAGTCTCCATTATATAATCTACAACTATATCTTCACTTGTTAACTCTTTTATTTCAGAAAAAGATTGATATAAAATAACTTCTTCTCCTTGTAAGTAGGCACCTACTTGAGCATTGTATTTATTAATTGAAACCTCACTTGGTAATTTACTTTGTCTAATATAAACAACCATTTCATCACTCCTATATCACTAGTGTTACACCAATTTGTAAAAAATAATAGCAATTTTGCTCTTATTTTTTTGAGTAAATAGCCCCCATAATATCATCGAAATAATCAACGGTATTTAGGAGTAATTCAATAACCTGGGACTTTGTTAGTCGCATTCCCCTTCTATCTCTAGCATCTTCTACTAAATTTTCAAGTTTCTCTAGATTTTTATCATCCAAGCTAATCATTATTCTATTTTTATCGGTTGCCATTTTCATCACCTCAAGTTAATTCTATCACAGGTGTAACACTTGTGTCAACTGGCTTTTATAATACATTAGTTTAAAAGTGGAGAGGATTTTTAACACAGTAACTTTAAATCTTTGGTATTAAAAAATTTTCACAATATTTATAGAAATAAAATCTGTCTCAAATCAGTTATCAAATCTAGTATAAATTATGAGCGGCTACTCTAATACTTTCCCTCTAAACAAGAAAAAGACTTACACTCAAGGGTTTTCTTCCCCCCTTCGTTATAACGTTTTGACTCTTTTACTAGCAAAGGTATATACTCACAAGGAACTTTGGTTGACTATTGAATCTCTCCAACTTCTTCTTTAACATATCCTTCTACATCTTCAATCTCTACAAACATTGGGTCTAAGTGACACAAGAAATGCCAAACTTCGATCCCTTTTTTTCTGTAAAGAATCGCTTCACCGTCTTCACTTCCGAAAAAGCTTCTGTCGATTTCATATCCGCGGCTTTCTAAGAAGTCTTTTGCTTTACGATACTTCGTTTCTCTTGTTTCGACATAGGCTTTAACTTCATGGTTGTTAACGACATATGCATCAATTTTTGAATATCCTTCGATCACTCTATCATTTTTGAGGGATAAATTTGAAATCTCTTTCCAAATAATGTTTACATTTTCCTCAGGATCGAACATAAATTTAGATAAAGGAACAATATTTCCGTTAAAAATAATTTCCATATAATCCGGTATGTTTTTAGGATTAAAATACTCCACTTCAAAACCATCTTCTGTTTCCAGAGTGTATCCCGGGATTTGAGCTACAAAGGCTTTCCCATCTTCTATGGAATCAAATGCTACTAAATCTTTAGAATAATCATTTTGGTACAATTCCAATATAACCATCGATAATCTCTCCATTTTCATTATCAGGCTAATGTAAATAAGCACGTCACCTGACCAATTCAGGCTCTCTGTATCATCTCATCATATTTCCTACTTACTTTACGAGTCCTATACCCAGAACACACCTTATCGACCTTCGGTCTCACCTCGTCGCATTGGCTGAACATCTACTTTTACTTTGCTGATGCTTCAACTCGTACAAGCAGTGATACCGCCTCAGCGTGATGCGTCAGTGGGACTCAAAAGGTTCGGGGAACCTTTTGAGGATTAACTACGTTTCTCTAATAAACTTACACATTCAACTTGTTCATCATTGTCCAAACCTATGTTGAGATTTTCTTCTATAATTGGTAGCTTAAAAGTAATGGATTTTAGCCATTGTCCGTTAGATTGTTTTTCTTCATAAACTTGAATTTCAGAAATCAAAGCTGAAATTAACTGCCTACGCTCTACATCATTCATGACTTTATAGAGCTTATCAAAATAGATCAGAACCTTATATATGTTATCTCCTGTAAGTTTTTCAGCTTCAATAGTCTGTTTCTTTGCTTTCGCATCAATTAGTGATGATTCTAATTCATCTATTTTGTCATACATACGATATAGTCTATCATCTAAATCCTGTTTCCTTCTCTTATAATGCTTATCTTCAACATCTAAATTATCTATTTCCTCAATTAGCTTAAACTTTGTAGAATGACTCTTTCTCAATTCCTTTTGGTAATTATCTATTTCTTTTTCTATTTCAGAGGTATCCACCTTCATGTTGATTTTTTCTTGCATCATAGAAGCAAATTTCGGATTACTTACTATCTTGACAATCACCTCTGCAACAGCATCATCTAACAATTCTTCTCTAATTTGCTTACTGAATGTACACTTATGACCTCTTATCATCTGCCTATGGTTACAACCATAGTAATAAAAATCTTTATACTTTGTGCCATCTTTCTTTTTCTTGATACACTTGTTCCCAAACATTCCCACTCCACATATCGGGCATTTTACAATTCCAGAAAGCAAGTGTGTGCGTGTATCTTTTCCTTTATTCACATGCTCATATTTCTTTGCTTGAGATTTTAGCTTAACCTGAGCAGCTTACCAAACTTCATCGGAAACTATAGCTTCATGTATCCCTTCAGATATTAGATATTCATCTTGTTCAACCTGCTTATATTCATTTCTTGTACCATGAACTTTTTCTAAAGTTCTTCTTCCAAATGCTATTTTCCCATTATATACAGGATTCTTTAATATCTTTCTTATAAGACCTGCATCAAACAAAGGATTCTTACCATTCTGTCTTGGGATTTTTCTAATTCCATGATTCTCTAAGTATTTAGATATCCCATTGGTTCCTATCGTAGTATTTACATACTGGTCGAAAATCGTTCTTATTGCAACTGCCTCTTCCTCATTTATAAACAGCTTGCCGTCTTCAAGTTTATATCCATACGGAGCAAAGCCACCATTCCATTTTCCTTCCCTTGCTTTTTGAATGCAACCTTCCATTGTTTGAATACGGATGTTTTCTCTTTCTATTTCAGCCACAGCTGATAAAACAGAAATCATTAGTTTCCCAGCATCTTTAGATGAATCAATGCCATCTTCAACGCAGATAAGATTAACTCCATAATCCTGCATTATCTGAAGTGTAGAAAGAACATCAGCGGCATTTCTTGCAAATCTTGATAACTTAAACACAAGAACAAAAGATACTCCATCTTTTCCAGATTTTATATCTTCCATCATTCGATTGAACTGTATTCTACCTTCAATAGACTTGCCAGACTTCCCGGCATCTTCATACTCTCCAACAATTTCATAATCGTTGTAAATAGCAAAAGCTTTCATTCGTGATTTTTGTGCCTCTAACGAATACCCCTCTATCTGTATTGACGTAGATACTCGTGTATAGAGGTATACTTTTATTTTTTCTTTTGACATAGTATTAACCTCAATATAATTTTTCTATATCATATATAATTTTTTTAATTTAAGTTTGGACTATCATTTCAAGTATATTATAACACTTTTATTAGTCCGTCTCAATTTGTGTTTTTGCCATGTCAAAACTATTTTTCATCTCTTGATTTTTTGCTGGCGTTGGATCGGGTAGATTATCTAAATCTAAAGCACCAGCATATTTTGCAATCAGATTTGCTATTAAATCAGCCAATCCATTCCAGTCATTGTCCAATATATACCTCCTCTAAAGTTTTATATCTAATAATTATTTGTTTAATTAAGTTTTTTGACATTGACAAGTGCTTTGGATTAGCAACATAGGAATCTCACCTCCGCCTCTATTCCGGATGAGCCGGCTTCAACCTTAGAAGTATCATTATCCTCATTTTCTTCATAGCGGATAGGGTATCCCTCCCTATATTCAAACTCTTACTTATCGCTCACTTTCTTTTTACTTAGCAGAACTTTTTTTTCCGAATTATTCAGCCGAAAGATCTTGACGGATAGGTTATTACGCTCCAAAAATAATTAACGTCTTGTCTTGGTCTATTCAATTGTTAAGGTTCAAAATTTATCGAGAGTTATTAATCTTTTTAAAATTTGACCATCAGAAAATATTTATCTTAATGTAACAAAATTCTATAAATTACCCTCTTATACTTAACAGTGAAAAGAAGTCTTTCTTGGTAACCAATTTTGAAATAGAATTTGCTTATATAAAAAGGTCAAATTCCCACTGCATAAGTAGCAGTGAAAATTAGACCCTCTTGGTAACTGTCATCTAAAAGTCTTCTAGCATTTCTTTAATTTTCTAATCGCCTTTAAAGTGTCATATTTATATTTTTTTATCTCTGGCATACTTTGATACCTTTTTAGACTTAAAGTCTTTAATAGTGCCTTTCCACCTCTTTTTATCTATAAAGATTCTCCTACATCATAATTCATTTTTTTATTTAAACCTTTCTGTCTTAGTTTGTCTTTATCTTCTTCATACCATTTTAAGATTGTCACATAGTGGTTTTGATAGGTCTTACCACTGCTTTCCATGTATCTGGATAGTTTATTTATCATTATATCTGTGTGTGAGTTTAATTTTTCTTTTAGATTTTTATATTCTTCTTTGCTTAACCTTACATTTTTGAATTCTCCATAAAAAATGGGGGTGGACTTTTTATCTATCTCTCCCTCTCTCTCTTTATCTATCTCTATATCTTTCCATGTAATTCCAATCTGGAGTACCTCTACTGTCTATCGGTAATTTAATTTTGATATCTGGCAATACTGTGCTAGATATTTGATCTTTATATTCAGTATTTTTTAAAGCTTGCCTAATAATTGAAGTTAAATAGAATGCTACTTCTTTATTCAATTCTTTATTTTTTAATTTTAAACAATGAATTTTCATATCTAGGCTTGCTTTATATTTATGATAAAAGACTGCTCCTAAAAATGAAACAGATATAAAATTTTCAAAAACTCTATAATTTTTATCATCTATATCTTCGTAGTAACCTAAGATACCATTGTCAATATTTGTAGCACTAATTCTAGGAGTTTTTCCATCGAGTAAATATCTTTTTGGAATAGATGAGCCTGTTGGTACTTGACTCGATTTCCCCTTTTTTTCGGTAATAAATATTTCTTTTTATTTTGTTGTCCGATATTTTTCCTACCTGTCCTTTGTAGGATGAGTATTTTCTAGATTTTCTTGAATAACTTTTTACTTGAAGTTTTAGCTTTTGAACTAGTCGTTGTACTTTCTTTTTGTTTATTATCAGTCCTGATCTTTTTAATATTGCTGTTATTCTCTATATCCTATTTTTCATTCATGATATTCTTTTACTAATTTTATCTTAAATTCTGTGCTGTATTTGCCATTAAAAAACTGACCTCCTTTAGTTAGTTTTTTGGCCTAACTTTTGAGGGTCAGTTCAAAATTTGCGACTTTTAAATGAATTCCGATATTCAATTATTAAGAGCTAACATGGTGCTTGCCAATAGGAATCATTAGAGGCGAATTGGAAATAGGGTCACGTATAATTTTTGCTTCAAGATTAAAGATATCTTTAACTAGTTTATCATTTAGTATATCTTCAGGCTTTCCCTCTGCAACAAGTTTACCTTCTTTAATTGCAAATAGGTAATCAGCGTATCTTGCTGTTAGATTTATATCGTGCAAAATCATGCAAATGGTTGTCTTATATTTTTGGTTTAGATCAGTCAAGAGGTCTAATAGTTCTATTTGATATGAGATATCCAAGTAAGTAGTTGGCTCATCTAAAAGTAGGATACTTGTATCTTGGGCTAGGGCTAGAGCTATCCATACTCTTTGCCTTTGACCCCCAGAAAGTTCTTCAACTAGGTTATTTGCTAGATCTTCAACATTGGCCTTAACCATTGATCTGTTTATTATTTCAAGGTCATCTTTTCCAAGACTCTTAAAAGGCTTTCTGTAGGGGAAACGACCACGGCTTACAAGATCAGCTACTGTTATTGATTCAGGGATTATTGGAGATTGAGGTAATATAGCTATGTGTTTTGCTAAATCTTTTTCTTTATAAGAATTAATTGATTTATTATCGAGCAATACTTCTCCCTCTAATGGCTTTATAAGTCGAGACAAGGTTTTAATGAGTGTTGATTTCCCACAACCATTTGACCCAATAATAACTGATATTTTTTCTTCAGGTATTTTTATATTTATATTTTCCAAGATTATTTTTTCATCATAACCGCAGGTAAGATTATTTGACCACAGACCTTTCATTATATATTCCTCCTGTTCATTTTTATTAGTAAGTATATTAAGTATGGTGAACCTAACAAGCCAGTTACAACACCTACTGGATATCTAGCTGGTAAAATATTTTGAGAGAATATGTCTGATAACAAAACTAGTAAAATTCCAACCAATCCAGCTAATATTGGGCTTCTTTTCTTGCCAATATTTAAGGCTATGGGACCAGCTAAAAAAGATATACAAGCTATTGGTCCTGTAATTGAAGTAGAAAAAGCAGTTAAAGATACAGCGCAAAAAATTAAAACAAGCCTTGAAAGCTCGGGATTTGCTCCAAGTCCGATTGCTATTTCTTCACCAAGTTCAATAATTTCTAGTCTTTTATTAAAAAATAAAACTAATATAGTAGCAATAATACTTACTATTAGAACAAGAGGTATGTCATCTAACTTTGTAAAAGATAAAGAGCCACTGAGCCATCTCATAACTTCTTGTAATTCATATCTTGCTACTTTCAACAATAAAAATGAGGTGCCTGCTCTTGTGACAGCTTGAAAACCAATGCCTAATATTATCAGTCTTGCTGCTGAAAAACCATCTTTTTTAGCTAGTAAAAATAATATTAAAGATGATGTTAGTCCACAAGTTATTGAAATAATTCCAGTAGTTAAACTATTTGTTTTTAATACCAATATGCAAAAGACCGCTGCAATAGATGAAGAACTTGTGACACCGATTATATCAGGACTTGCAAGAGGATTTCTTAACATAGTTTGAAAGATAAATCCTGCCAATCCAAAAGACCAGCCAGCTATAATTCCTGCTAATAATTTTGGTAATCTAATTTCCATAATCGAAAAACTAGCTCCAGGAACAGTTTCACTATTTAAGACTTTAATCAAAGTTGAAAAAGAATAACTTTCATCTCCGATAAGTAAAATGAAAAATGATAGACTGATTATTATTAATAAAAATAGTGAGGAAAATAGTGTTATTCTATTTTTTCTTTTTTGAATACCTATAATTAAATTTTGCATTAGTTATTAACCCCTCTATTTTTCATAGTTACATAAATAAGTACTGGACCCCCGATTATTGCAGTAATTATCCCTACTTCAATTTCACCTGGTTTACCTAACATACGGCCGATTATATCACATATAAGCAAGAGCTCTGCACCTATAAAAGATGAAGAAATGGTCATTGTGCGTATATCTTTGCTTATAAATAAGCCACAAAAGTGAGGAACTATAAGACCTACGAAGCCAATAGGTCCACCAATTGCAGTAATACTTGAACATAAAAGCACACTTGCAATTATTGCAAGTGATCTTATCCTATTAACATTAACTCCAAGACCAACAGCCATTTCATCACCCATAGCTAAAGCGTTTAAATCTGATGAAATAAATATAGCTATCAAGTGACCTAAAATTATAAAAGGTAGTAGTGTAGATATAGAAGATAATGTAGCTGCTCCAAGGCTACCTATTTGCCAAAATCTAAATTTGTCTAAGACGTTATTATTCGGTAAAATTAAAAAACTTACAAAACTGCTTAAAGCCATACTAACACAAGTTCCTGATAAGGCAAGTTTTATAGGGGTAAGGCCTGCTTTTCCGCTTACAGCAATCGCGTATACAAAAATTGCACTTACTAAGCCACCAATGATTGCAAAACTTATATGGCTTATGCTTGATGAAATTCCTAAAAAAGAAAGACCAATTACTACACTAAGACTTGCTCCTGTGTTTATACCGAGTATACCTGGATCAGCTATTGGGTTTCTAGTAACTGATTGCATCAATACACCGCTTATGGCAAGACTAGAACCTGCTAAAATTGCAAAAATAGTTCTAGGTATTCTTTTATATATAATTGATTTAATAAAATCATCATTTGTATTACCCATTCCAAAAGCTGCTAAAAAATCTCTGATATTAATTTCTTTTGTTCCAAGCTTTAATGACAAAAATATTGTAATAAGAAGACCTAGGCAGATTACAAAAATTATGCCTAGGTTTATTTGTTTTTTATTTCGCATTTTTGCATGCATTTCCTAAAAGATTTAGGTATTCTTCAATAGTATAGTTTATTGAAAGTGGTGTTGGAGTGCATGAGGCTGCTAACGGTGTATTATCTGGAATTACAGCAACGGCACCATTTTTAATTGCATTTATTTTACCTAAAAGAGGATCTTTTTGTAAAGCTTCAAGAGTTTTATCATCACCATAAGTTATGATTACATCAGCATCATTTATCTTATTTGCTTCTTCTGCAGAAATTTCCTTTGCAAAACTATCTTCACTCTCAAATTCTTTTAATGATTCAGGGAAAACTAGACCTAAATCTGTTAAATAATTTGCTCTTGGATCTTTGCTAGTATAAATCCAGAATTTTGATGTATCTGCAGCATTAATCATAGTAAATAATACTTTTTTTCCTTTGATTTTTCCTTTGATTTCTGGATGTTTTTCTAATTCTTTGGATATACGAGCTTCAGTATTTTTGATTAACTCATCACCTTCTTTTTCCATACCTAAGGCTTTTGAATCAATTTTAATCATATCTCTCCATAAAGTTTGCCAAGGTTTAGATTTGTATGCTGCTACAGGAGCAATTTTTGATAGAGTGTCATAATCTTCTTTAGTTATACCAGAATAACCTGCTAAGATAACATCTGGTTTAGAATTTGATATTGCTTCAAAGTTAAGTCCATCCAAATCGTCAAATAGGTTAGCTTTACCATTTAGTTCTTTGATTTTTTCTTCTGTCCATGGTAAAACTCCTTTATCAGCACTTACACCGTAATTTGCTTTTGAAAATCCAACAGGAACTATTCCTAAAGCTAATGCTACATCATGATTTCCCCAAGCAATAGTTGCAACTCTTTCAGGTTTTTTATCTAATATAGTTTGACCGAAAGCATGATCTAAAACTATTTTATCAGGCGCATGCTCTTTAGAAGTATTTTCTTCATTTTTAACAGAATTAGAAGAACAAGCGCTAAAAACTATACACATAGCTAAAATAGCTATTAGAAAAAATTTGTTTTTCATAAAAACTCCTTAAACATATTTCAAGTCTATTGTATCGATAATAATTATCATTGTCAATAGATACAGTTACAAATTTAATAATATAATTTTTTCAAAAAAGGATCTAGTTTTTATTTTTAGTTAAATTATGTCTATATTTTTCATTAACTCATCAATAAAAATTTGTTTGCTAATATCTCTTTCTTCTGATTTTGTTTCAAGGATTATTGCTACATCATTCATATTTTTAGGTAAATACCAACCATCTGGCTTATCTGAATATCCCTTGAAGCCTAATTGATTAAAAGTAGTTATTTGACCAGTACCTTGATTGATGTTTTCTTCAACTTCATTAAAGCCTATACTTCTCTTGCATAATCCCTAACTTGATCTTCTGTCCTTAAAGTCATTTTCTATTCCTCGTCACTAAAATTATCTTCAAAACTAATAATATCATTAGGAGTGCAAGATAAAGCCTTACATATTCTTTCTAAATTCTTAAATGTAATTGGTTTATCCTTTCCCATTTGTGCCATAACATTTGTTGTAAGTCCTGCCATAGCTATTACATCTGTTTTCTTTAGTCCTTTTTTTGCTAACTGTATCCATAATGGTTTATAGTTAAGTGCCATAATATCCCTCTTTTTTTCTTCATTAGATTTATTTAATTATAGCATAAATATTGATTTTATTCAATCTTACATTGATTTAGTGATTTGTTTTAGAGAATTTGTTGTGTTATTCCGTCCTTATTTTGCCATAAATTGTTTTAAGTGGGACCTCTTATCCTTACCATTTTTACCTCCTAATTTTGAGTATAAAAAAGACGATAGAGTTTTTAATTTCTATCGTCTGAGATTTACATATTAAATTTTCATCACAAAATAAGACTCTTTAAAGAATCTTTAAATTCATTGGTATGCTGCTTACAATATCCATTATTAAAATGGATATTGTAAGCAGCATACCAACTATTTATTTTTTGAGTTTTAAACTTTGGTAGAAGTCTTGAACTCCTTATATTTACATAACTATTTGCCTCTATAACTGTTATGACACGAAACCAACAAGCAAGTTCAAGCACCTCCATATCTTTATTCAAATGAGGACTAAGATATTCACAAACTTTATCATAAACCTCTTTATCTTTTTTCATAAAAGGGGCATACAACTTAGCAAATTTATCCTAAAATTTTTTGTTGCCTTTATCAATCATTTCAACGCTCCTTTAAATATAAAAATGATCCTATCAATCTTTATATTGAGCCTATTTTCTAATTGATACCTTGCAAGAAAGGAATAATAGCTGTTCCTATACCAAGTAGGAATGTAATAAATGCAGAAAGTCATATACTGTCATTCTTTTCTATTAAATCATTTTGAAGTGTCTCAAAGCATCCATGATGGCTTCTTCTTTTTCAGGTGTACACTGTGGAATAATTTGTTTATCCTTTTTAGACTTGTTGTAATGTTCTCGTAATTCTATTCCACATTTCTTTTTTATCTGTGCAATATATAATGTCGAAACTTTTAATTCAAATTTATTCCAAACATATTCTTTGATTTGAGCATATGTTGCTTTGCTCTCCGCACTTGTCAAATCCAGCTCAATTTCAACACTTATGTGCTTATCGACATCAAGTTTGGACAAAAGTGCTACCGTCTCGACGTGATGCGTTTGAGGAAATAGATCCACCGGCTGGACTTTCTTCAATTCATATCCCAATTCTTGGTAGAGTTTGATATCACGCGCCATGGTTGCGACATTGCAGGAGATATAGGCGATGCGATCGGCTCCTGTTTGGGCGCTTGCTTTGATAAAGCTTTCTGTCAAGCCCTTGCGTGGAGGATCAACCAAGATAACGGTTGGTTGAATCCCATCTTTAAGCCAATTCTTCATAGCATTTTCAGCTGTGTCACAGACATAGTGGGCGTTTGAAATATTGTTCAGCTGAGCATTTTTTTTACTATTCTCAACCGCTTCTGGAATCAGTTCAACACCGTAGACTTCTTTGACATGCTTGGCGACTGATAAACCAATGGTTCCAATACCAGAATAAGCATCAATAACCACGTCATCTTTTTTTAACTCTGCAAAGTCAATGGCTGTTTGATAGAGTTTCTCCGCCATTTCAGTATTGACTTGGTAAAAGGCTGGGCCAGCGATTTGGAAGTCATTTCCCAACATCTGGTCCGTAATATAGTCTTGACCATAAAGAGTGCGCCACTCCTTACCAAAAATCGCATTGGTATTCTGGTCGTTGATATTTTGCATGACAGACACAATCTCTGGGAACTGCTTGATAACTTGTTCAATCAATTGGTCAACACGAAAAACTTTTGGACGAGTTGTCACCAAAACGACCATGATTTGTCCTGAATAGTGACCACGACGCACCACAAGATTCCGAATCAATCCAGACTGTTCCTTTTCGTCATAAGGTTTTAAATCAAAACGACGGAGCAGGTCTCGAAGAGCTACTACGACTTGGTCAATGACAGGATCCTGGATAAAGAAATCTTCAAGGGGCATGAGGTCGTGCGAATTCTTACGGAAAAATCCTGTTTCCAAGACACCATTCACTCGACGAACGGGCACCTGCGCCTTATTGCGATACTTGACTGGATGTTCCATACCAAGCGTTTCAGCAACTTCTACATCTGCAATTCCAGCAATCTTGTAGAGACTGTCCTTGACTTGCTTGGTTTTAAACTTGAGCTGTTCTGGATAAGAAAGGTGTCCTAAATCCGCGATTCCTGAACGCAGGTAAGCCAAATCTAGATCTTGATTACGGTGTGGTGACTGGACAAGGTATTTTTCAACTTTTCCAAAGCCAATCTTTTTATTGACCTTGAGGACACGCATGAGAATTTTTTCACTCGGTAAAGCATTCTCTACAAAAAAGACCAAACCATCTACCTTGGCAACTCCTGCCCCTTCATGGGTCAAGTCAACAATTTCAACTTCTACAATATCATTTTTCTTTAACATTCTTTTCTCTTTCTATTGGCCGACAAAAAAGACGGTAACGTTACGGTTACCATCCATTATACCATGAAATTTCTTAAGAACCAAAACTCTTGAAGAAGTTGACAAGGGCTTGCCAGAGGGAGCTTAAGAAGTTACCACCGTCCTCTAGCGCCTTATCCGCATCAAAGTTAAGGTTGATATTTTTAAAACTGTCGCCAGCTTGTGATACGATGCTTTGTTTAAGGTCATTTAGGGTTTTAGTGAAATCTGCATTGCTGAGGATATCACTCTTTGAGAGATTCAAGGCAAAATTGATGATGATATTGATCTGGTTTCCTGTTATGACCTGATCAAGTTTGTAATTTTTTAAGGTATCTTCAACAATCTTGCGGATATCTTCTTCTGTCAGATTTCCCTTGCTTTCTTTAGCTTTGGCGAGTCCTGACTTGATATCAGCTAGGGCAACGTTTAATTTATTAGCATCATAGCCTGATTTGTCCTTGTTTTCAGCATTGATATCTGACAAAGCTTTTAGCTCTTCTTGAGCCAAATCTTTATTAGCTTGTGGCACCTTGGCTCCATTAGCCTCTAGCGAATAGTAAATCCCTGCTAAAGCACTTTCTCCTGTAACTGGAATAGGGGCTGCTACAGTGATTTTGGCATGTTCCATACCCAGCGTTACTGCTGCGTTTCGGTACATATCCTGAGTCACCTTAGTGATATTTTCTGGTGTTTCAATCTTGACCTCAAGTGGCGATTTGTCACCTAGCTTTTGAATCTTGGCTGATGAATACAACTGTAAGCTAGAGTCATTGGCCACATTCATGATTTTAGAATAAACATCAGGTGTCATGGTCTTGAGTTCTTTGGTATCTGTTGAGGCATTGTAGCCCAGTTTTTTAAGAGTTTGATTTTTTTGGTCTTCAGATAGGGAGGAACCTAGGACATATTCAGGTTGGACATAGGTTTCATCGATAACTTTTTGAACATCTGTTGCTGCATGGACGCTATTCATAGCTGTTACTGCCCACAAGACCGCAGCACTAGTCAGAAAGAGTTTCTTTCTCATAGGGAATTTCCTCCTTTACTTCTTTATAGTAATATATCTATCTTAAAGAAAACTTATAACAAAAACACCTGGTCTAGCCAGATGTTGAAAAGAGAGTGAAACATTTGATGATGTAAAGGTTAAGTCGTACCTGTCTAGAATAATAATAATTTCCTCCATTTACATAGAGTTCAGCACCGTGAAAAATGGAAATGGGGTGAATATAACTATAAGTCTTTCCAGTCGTATTACCAAGCAAGGGGGCAACAGTCTCACGAGAGTACTGTTTGGCTAGAGCCAAGGTATTTTCCTTGCCATTTTGGGCGATAAAATCGATATAGGCAGGTCCAAAATTATAGGCTTGAACAGCTGTCCAGATATCTACACCCTTCTTCTGCGCCAGATAGAGATTGCCTGTCAGAGTTTGAATGCCTTGCCGAATGCTAGAGGCATTATCATTGATGGTGTTGGTGGAACCACTTGCAGACTCACTAGACTGCATAACATCGCCTTCTTTTCCTTTTGTTTCAGTATAAATCATAGCAAGCACAAGCTCTTCGTTTGCTGGGGTGTCTTTTTCACTCAAGATTTCTCGCACCATGGGTTGATAGGTCATGACTTGTTTGACATCTTGATGAACGCGGTAAGCTTTATAGCCAGCAAAAAGGAAGACTGCTAGTACAAGCACTCTTCGAATTCGTTTAAACATTATTTACTTTGGATATCCTCGATATTTTTGATTAAGATAGAGTAGGTTCCATTTTCGTTTTGGATAAACTCAACAGACTCGGCGTCTTGATAGACGTTATTGGGAACGATGAGCTCAATTCCATTTGATAAGGAGAGTTTTTGGTTTTCAAATTTCTTTAATTGGCGACTTGCATCAATTTCATCAAATTGAACAGGTTCTGGTACGGCTTCTTTGACTTGGTCAATAAAGCTCAAACGAGCCGTCAGATTGTTGTCAAAAAGGTCATTAGCCAATTTCTCAGGTGACAATTCATTGCTTTCTTCTAGGTTGTTGAAAATCGCTGATTTGACCTTGGATTGAAATTGAAAATCATCTGTGTTAAAAGATTCAGCAATTCTCTGGGCTGTTTTTTCCAGTTCCTTGATAGATTTTTTAGGAGAAATCTTAGGAGCGACAGCAAGAAGATTATCTGAAAAATAGTTCAAAAAAGTCCCGTTGTACTTGATTCGTTTTTCAATCAGGTGATACTTGCGACTCTGAAGATTGACCACCAAGGCCTCGTCAGCACCCGTTCCAAATCCAGGCAGGTTATTCTGAGTCAGCTTGATTGGATTATCAACTTCTCCTCCGAGGTGGGTCAAGGTCTCCCGCAGGGCAATTCGCAAGAAAGCGAAATGTTCTACACCTTCTTTAGAAAATTGAACAAAAATCAAGTCATTGGTCTTGAGATTTTCAGAAATGCTAAACTCCTCTTTCCAGAGATTAGCCAGCGTTACTGATGTCTCCAACAAATCGTCTGTAATATGATTGAAGAAGGGATTTTCTTCTTCGAAAATCCCAGTCTTGGCTTCATCTGAATACACATGTTCAATTTTTTTACGTAGGTATTCTTCGATTTTTGGAGTAATATTGAGAAACTTATCTGCTAAGAACAGCTCGGTATCATCCGGACTGAACTGGTGAATAATGGCTTTCTTAATATAAATGTCCATAAAAGTTTTATTCCTCGTATAATGGGAAGGCATCTGTCAATTCTTTGACTGCACTTCTCACTTCTTCTAATACAGCCTCATTTTCTGAATTCTTAAGGGTTTTAATGATGAGTTCAGCCACTTTGCGACTTTCTTCTTCACCAAATCCACGTGCAGTAATAGCTGCTGCTCCGATACGAATCCCACTTGTCTTGAATGGTGACAAGGTTTCGTAAGGGATTGAATTTTTATTTAGGGTAATATTGACTTCATCCAGCAAGTTTTGAGCAACTTTTCCGTTTTCTACAACCTTAGTCACATCAACAAGGAAGAGATGGTTTTCAGTTCCACCTGAAATAATACGGAAATCAGGGTCTTGCAAGAAGACATCTGCCATAGCCTTGCTGTTCTTAATTACATTGGCAGCATATTCCTTGAAAGCTGGATCCAAAACTTCTTTGAAGGAAACTGCCTTAGCAGCCACAACATGCTCCAAAGGACCACCCTGAATACCAGGGAAAATAGCTGAATTGATTTTCTTAGCTAAATCCTCATCATTGGTCAAAATCAAACCACCACGAGGACCACGAAGGGTTTTGTGGGTCGTTGTTGTAGTGATATGAGCGTATGGCACTGGGCTTGGGTGAAGACCAGCTGCAACCAAGCCAGCGATGTGGGCCATATCAACCATAAGCTTAGCCCCAACAGCATCTGCAATTTCACGGAATTTTGAAAAGTCAATAATTTGAGAATAGGCTGAAGCACCAGCTACAATCAGTTTTGGTTTTACTTCTTGGGCTTGTTTCAAGATAGCATCAAAGTCCAAAAGTTCCGTTTCAGGATCCACACTATAGGAAAGAAAGTTGTAGGTTTGACCAGAGAAGCTAACTGGAGCTCCGTGGGTCAAGTGTCCACCTGCTGCCAAATCCATTCCCATAACCGTATCACCTGGCTCAATCAAGGACATGTAAGCCGCACAGTTAGCTTGGCTTCCTGAATGTGGTTGGACATTGGCAAATTTAGCACCGAAAATTTCTTTTGCGCGTTCAATAGCAAGAGTCTCTACAACGTCTACTACATCAGTTCCACCATAATAACGGCGTCCTGGGTAACCCTCGGCATATTTATTTGTCAAGATAGACCCTTGAGCTGCCATAACAGCCTTGGAAACTACGTTTTCCGAAGCAATTAACTCGATATTATTTTGTTGGCGTTCTTCTTCTTTGGCAATAGCATTCCAGAGATCAGCATCATATGCTTTAAAATCATCTTTGTCAAAAATCATAGGTCTTCTCCTTTATTGTGTGACTAGTCCATTAGTTTGATTTTACAATAAGAAAATCAAACTAAAAGATGCGAATAAACCGTTTCTGCATTTTATCACAAGTATAGCCAACTTTTTCATAAAATGCATGAGCACCCAGACGATGATTGGCAGAATTTAAGCGGATAAACCCATAACCACATCTTTTGGCTTCTTGTTCCAACCCTTGTAGTAAACTTTTACCGATACCTTGACCTTGCGCTTGAGGTGAAACTGCTAAAGCTAAGATATTAAATCCTGCTTTGGAATAGAGTGATTCGTAAACTTCAGCGTGGACATATCCAAGTAAGACATGATTAGCTGCATCCTCATAGCCAAGTAGGAAATGATGGGAATCCTGAGACAGTCTAGCTAGTTGGCTAGCCGTTTCCTCTGGACTAAAAGTATAACCCAAAGCCTCTTGGTTGATGTCACATATCGCTTTCACATCTGTTTCTTGCAAATCTCTTAGCATTTCAAGCCTCCTCAAAAGAAATCTCTGGCAACCGAGCAAGAATATCTTCTCGTTTAATTGCGCCTTGGCGTAAGATTTTCACCTTGTCTCCAGACAAATCCACAATAGTTGAATCCTGTCCAGTTAGAAAAGCATCGTCTTCCAGACCCAGAACCTCTTGGTCAAAATCCTTCAGAATTTGTTCAAAGGTTACACCACTTGCCTGACCTGAGATATTGGCAGACGGCCCAATCAAGGGACCTGTCTCTCGAATTAAATCCAGTGTGATAGGGTGACTGGGCATCCGAAATCCAATAGTTGCAAGGTCAGAATTTACCCAATAGGGAACTCGGTCATTGGCTTCGAGAATAATGGTCAAGGGACCTGGCAAAAAGGTCTCTACAAGTTTTTGTAGATAAGCTGGCTGATTCTTAGAAAAGTGCAAGATATCCTCTAAAGAGGCAACATTGAGATTGAGCGCCTTGTCTCTAGGACGACGTTTGAGCTGGTAAACATGGTCAACTGCTTTTTCGTCTAAGGCCTTGGCAAAAAGACCATAAACCGTCTCTGTAGGCAGAATGACAGCTCCACCATTTTCCAACTCTTGTCTAATCCTGTCCATCATCAACCACGACCATCCTATCTTGACCAAATTGGTCCTTGAGTGTTCGAACTCTTTTTTCAGGAAGATGTTTCCTAAAAAGTTCGGGAACACTTTGACCTTGCTTGTATCCAATTTCAAGGTAAATCTTACCACCATCCTTGAGATAGTCTTTTGCATCTTCCGCAATTCTACAGTAAATAGCTAGGCCATCCTCGTCTGCAAAGAGAGCTAGATGAGGCTCCGAATGCAAAACATTCAAGCCTACCTCTGACTCATCTTCACGAGAGATATAGGGTGGATTGGATACAATTATATCATATTTTTCAGAAATTTCTGCAAAACAATCAGATTTTTTAAAAAATATATTAAGATTTTGATCGCTAGCATTCTCTGATGCAAGCTCTAAGGCCTCTTGAGAAACATCTGCTGCTGTCACTGACCAATCTGGTCTATTTTTTGCTAGAGCGAGAGCAATAGCTCCACTACCTGTTCCAATATCCAGAACTGAGAGATTCGTCTCAAGATTTTCAGTTAGAATAAGCTCCACTAACTCCTCTGTTTCTGGACGAGGAATCAAAACCCGTTCATCCACCTTTAAATGCATTCCATAAAAATCTGCCTGTCCAATGATGTACTGAGCTGGCTTGTGAGCTGCTAGTTGCTGGTAAATATCTTCTACAAATTGTTTTTCTTCCTCTGTTGTCACCTCCTGCTGGAGGGCAAAAATAAAGTCTGTAAAAGATAGATTTTTCAGACTACGATAGACAAAAGAGAGGCTTTCCGCTTCCTCTCCTTGTCTTATCAACTCTTCTTCAAAATTTGAAAATAATTGAGCTAATTTCATTATTTGTTTAATTCTTCTAGTTTTTGTGTTTGGTCATAAAGCACCAAGGCATCCACAACTTCGTCCAATTTACCAGACAAAATCGTATCTAGTTTTTGGAGGGTCAAGCCGATACGGTGGTCTGTGACACGGTTTTGTGGGAAGTTATAAGTTCGGATCCGTTCTGAACGGTCACCAGTACCGATTGTCGACTTACGCTCAGCGTCTTGTTCATCCTGAGCAATCTGAGCAAAGTGGTCAGCGACGCGTGCACGGATAATCTTCATAGCCTTCTCGCGGTTCTTCTGCTGGGTACGTTCTTCTTGCATCTCAACCTTGATATTGGTTGGCAAGTGAACGATACGCACGGCAGTCGCAACCTTATTGACGTTCTGACCACCAGCACCTGATGCGTGGTAAATATCAACACGAAGATCTTTTGGATCGATATCGTATTCTACTTCTTCGACTTCAGGCATGACAAGAACTGTGGCAGTTGAGGTATGAACACGACCTTGGCTTTCTGTCACGGGGACACGCTGCACACGGTGGGCACCTGATTCATACTTAAGCTTAGAGTATACAGACTGACCTGAAACCATAGCAACTACTTCTTTAAAACCACCGACACCATTCATAGAGGCTTCCATGACTTCAAAGCGCCAACCTTGGGCTTCCGCATACTTTTGGTACATAGTTAGCAAATCTCCAGCGAAAAGTGCCGCTTCGTCTCCACCAGCTGCTCCACGGATTTCAAGGATGATATTCTTGTCATCGTTTGGATCCTTTGGAAGGAGCAAAATTTTCAGTTTTTCTTCATATTCTTCTTTTTCAGCCTTGGCATCTTTGAGTTCTTGCTTGGCCATTTCTTCCAAGTCCGCATCTCCGCCTGATTCCTTAATCATCTCTTCGGCATCGACGATATTTTGAAGGACTTGTTTATACTCACGGTAGGCTATTACGGTGTCACGATTGGAAGCTTCTTCTTTTGAAAGCTCCATAAAACGCTTGGTGTCTGAAACGACATCAGGGTCACTCAGCAATTCTCCTAGTTCTTCATAACGGTCTTCTACAGCTTGTAGTTGATCATAGATGTTCATTTTTCTTCATTCTCCTTATTGATTTCAGGGGCAAAATAATGTTTACGGCAAACCGAGATATAGGTTTCATTACCACCAATCTGGATCTGTTCTCCATCGTAAACGGGCAGTCCATCCTGTGTTCGCAACACCATGGTCGCCTTTTTCTTGCAATACTGACAGATGGTCTTGATTTCGTCAATCTTGTCCGCTAAAAGCAAGAGATATTTGGAACCTTCGAACAATTCATTGCGAAAGTCATTTTTCAAGCCAAAAGCCATGACGGGTATGTCTAACTCGTCCACAACACGAGCTAGGTCATAAACATGGTGGCGTTTGAGAAACTGGGCTTCATCGACCAAAACACAGTAAGGTTTTTCTGGTAGGTCTCGGATATAGCCAAAGATATCCGTTGTTTCCTCAATCGCAAGGGCAGGGCGTTTCATGCCAATTCGACTCGACACATAGCCAACACCGTCACGCGTATCCAGAGCCGAGGTCATAATCACAACACCTTTTCCTTGCTCCTCGTAGTTATAGGCCACTTTGAGAATCTCAATCGTTTTACCAGAGTTCATGGTCCCATAACGATAGTACAACTGTGCCATGTTTCTTGCTTCACGTCCATTTCTAAATTTTTGCTACATTCTAGTATATCATAATTTTCTTAAGCTTTAAACGGCAAAATGTGGTAAAATGGAAGAAATCAAAACTAGTGGAGGAAGCTATTATGCCATTTGTACGCATCGATTTATTTGAAGGACGCACGCTCGAGCAAAAGAAAGCTCTTGCTAAGGAAGTAACGGAAGCAGTTGTCCGCAACACTGGAGCCCCTCAATCTTCTGTCCATGTCATCATCAACGACATGCCAGAAGGAACTTACTTCCCACAAGGGGAAATGCGTACTAAATAAGCTAGCTTAAGCAGAATTGCTTAGGCTTTTTCAATCTCCAAGTAGCACCCATTGAAGAAATAGTCTAAATTTGTTACAATTTGAAAAGAGACTTGGAAAATTCCAAGAAAAGAGCAATTAATTAAAGGAAACATTATGATTACACGTGAATTTGATACCATCGCTGCTATCTCTACTCCACTAGGTGAAGGAGCTATTGGTATTGTCCGCCTGAGCGGAACAGACAGTTTTGCTATTGCGCAAAAGATTTTTAAAGGAAAAGACTTGAGTCAGGTTGCTAGCCACACTCTCAACTACGGTCACATTATTGATCCTCTGACTGGTAAAGTCATGGACGAGGTTATGGTTGGGGCTATGAAGTCTCCAAAGACCTTCACTCGTGAGGATATTATCGAGATTAACACCCACGGTGGTATTGCGGTGACCAATGAGATTCTCCAGCTAGCTATCCGTGAAGGAGCTCGGTTGGCAGAACCTGGTGAATTTACCAAACGTGCCTTTTTAAACGGTCGCGTAGATTTGACACAGGCCGAGGCGGTGATGGATATCATCCGAGCCAAGACAGACAAGGCCATGAACATCGCGGTCAAACAACTTGATGGTTCCCTTTCTGATCTTATCAATAATATCCGTCAAGAAATCCTTAACACACTTGCCCAAGTTGAGGTCAATATCGACTATCCTGAGTATGACGATGTTGAGGAAGCCACTACTGCTGTTGTCCGAGAGAAGACAATGGAGTTTGAGCAATTACTAACCAAACTCCTTAGGACAGCACGTCGTGGTAAAATCCTTCGTGAAGGAATTTCAACGGCTATCATTGGACGTCCCAACGTTGGGAAATCAAGCCTTCTCAACAACCTCTTGCGTGAGGACAAGGCTATCGTAACAGATATCGCTGGGACAACACGAGATGTCATCGAAGAGTACGTCAACATCAATGGTGTACCTCTCAAATTGATTGATACAGCCGGTATTCGTGAAACAGATGACATAGTGGAACAAATCGGTGTTGAGCGTTCGAAAAAAGCCCTCAAGGAAGCCGACTTGGTTCTACTAGTGCTAAATGCCAGTGAACCACTGACTGCGCAAGACAGACAACTTCTTGAAATTAGCCAAGATACCAATCGCATTATTCTACTTAATAAAACCGACCTGCCAGAAACGATTGAAACTTCGAAACTACCTGAAGACGTTATCCGTATTTCAGTCCTTAAAAACCAAAACATCGACAAGATTGAAGAGCGAATCAACAACCTCTTCTTTGAAAATGCTGGCTTGGTCGAGCAAGATGCTACTTACTTGTCAAACGCCCGTCACATTTCCCTGATTGAAAAAGCAGTTGAAAGCCTACAAGCCGTTAATCAAGGTCTTGAGCTGGGGATGCCAGTTGATTTGCTTCAAGTTGACTTGACTCGTACTTGGGAAATCCTCGGAGAAATCACTGGGGATGCTGCTCCAGATGAACTCATCACCCAACTCTTTAGCCAATTCTGTTTAGGAAAATAAGAAAAATCCATGATCCTTCATTCGGTCATGGATTTTATTGTCTTTATTAGTAATCTGGTCTTAAGACACCTGTTACAGTTGCCTTGGTCGCTTCGTAGTCGCCATCTACGACAACCTTGATAATGCGTTTAGCATCTTCTTCTGGTGCTGGAACAAGAGGTAGACGAGTTGGTCCAGCTTCAAATCCCATGTAGTTCAAAACTGCCTTAACTGGAGCAGGACTTGGATAAGAGAAGAGAGCATTAACCTTAGGAATGAATTTACGTTGAATAGCTGCGGCTTTCTTCATATCACTTTCTGCAATGGCAATAAACATCTCGTGCATTTCATCCCCATTTGTATGAGAGGCAACAGAAATAACCCCATCCGCCCCAAGGTTCATGGCATGGAAAGCATCTCCATCCTCACCAGTATAGACCAAGAACTCTTCTGGTTTGTGCTCAATCAAGTAAGCCATATTAGCCAAGCTAGTACATTCTTTGACACCGATAATATTTGGATGATCAGCCAAGCGAAGCATGGTTTCTGGAGTTAATTCAACAACCACACGCCCTGGAATGTTATAGATAATAATTGGTAGGTCAGAAGCATCTGCAATGGCTTTAAAATGCTGATACATTCCTTCTTGAGAAGGTTTGTTGTAGTAAGGAACAATAGCAAGACCAGCAGCAAAACCGCCGAATCCCGCTACTTCTTTGACAAACTCGATAGAGTCACGCGTATCATTAGTACCTACACCCGCAATCAAAGGAACTCGTCCATTGACAATCTTTTGTACAGCCGCAAATAACTCCAACTCCTCATCGTGGGTCAAAGTTGGACTCTCAGCAGTGGTCCCTGCGAGAAGAATTCCATCCGTATGATGGTCCAATAAATGCTCAATCAAGGCTGGAATAGCATCAAAGTTGATGGAACCATCCTCGTGGAAGGGAGTAATAAAGGCTGTGATGATTTTACACTCTTTTAAATCTCGATAAGACATGAAAACACCTCTCTATTTCAAAGAAGGAGTTCATCTGAACTCCTAAACGATATGACTATTTTAATTCAAATTTCAATTCAGCTGTTGGACGAACCAATCCACGTTCATGAAGAGTTTCAGCAATCTGAACTGAGTTCCAAGCAGCACCTTTGAGAAGGTTATCTGAAACAACCCACATGTGAATTCCTTTTTCTGCATCCAAGTCTTTACGGATACGACCAACAAAGGTATCACGTGAACCAACTGCATTGATGGCTTGAGGATAGATTTGATGAACTACATCATCTTCAAGAACAGCACCTGGGAAGGATGCGATAGCTGCTTTGACTTCTTCAATTGGAGCCACTTCCTTTGTTTCAATATAAACTGACTCAGAGTGAGCTGACAAGACTGGAATACGCACACATGTCGCAGATACTGCAATGCTATCATCTTCCATAATTTTCTTAGTTTCCTTGGTCATCTTCATCTCTTCGTACGTGTAATCATTATCAGTGAAGACATCAATTTGTGGAAGAGCGTTAAAGGCGATAGGATAATGTTTCTTGTCACCACCTGAAGGCAAGATTTCCGCATGCAAATCACGTGGTTTCACTCCATCATTCAAGACCTCACGAAGTTCACGTTGTGTCTCAAGAATTGCTCCCATACCAGCACCTGAAACGGCTTGATAAGTTGAAACAATGATACGGTCCAAGCCCCATTTTTGGCGAACCGGCTCAAGAGCCACCATCATTTGGATTGTTGAACAGTTAGGGCAGGCAATGATTCCGTTGTGGGCATCAAGTGCATGAGCATTGACCTCTGGAACAACCAAAGGAACATCTGGATTTTGACGGAAATAAGATGTATTATCCACTACTACCACGCCAGCTTTTACTGCGTATGGTGCATACTTAGCTGATGTCGAACCACCTGCTGAAAAGAGAGCAATATCAACTCCTTCAAAAGCTGTTTCAGTCGTTTCTTCAATCGTAATATCTTGATCTTTAAATTTCAATGACTTACCTGCTGAACGTGCAGAAGCAAGGTAACGGATTTTATCGATTGGAAGTGTTGATTCTTCCAACATTTTTATCATCTGAGCACCGACAGCACCTGTCGCGCCGACTACAGCAACTGTATATCCCATAAATAACCTCTTTCGGAATTTTCTAAAAATTTCTATAATAGAAGTATTATACTACTTTTTCCATGAATTGCAAAGCTTTTTCATCATTTTTTGGAAAATAAAAATCCCCAATCGCTAGACTAGGGATTAAGAGGCATCTTCATGTGATGAGCAGGTTCACACAACTCATCAAGGTCCGCTCCTGCGTTATGACCTCCTTATGCTCAATAGTAGCCCGAAGACTACCTATCGACTCATCGCATCTACTATTCTACTAAAGAGAATGACTTTTGTCAACAGACGAAACTCTTTATACTCTTCGAAAATCTCTTCAAACTTCGTCAGCGTCGCCTTGCCGTATGTATGGTTACTGACTTCGTCAGTTTCATCTACAACCTCAAAAACATGTTTTGAGCTGACTTCGTCAGTTCTATCTACAACCTCAAAGCAGTGCTTTGAGCAACCTGCGGCTAGTTTCCTAGTTTACTCTTTGATTTTCATTGAGTATTAGTTTTATTTACACAGGTGCATAAGAAATATATTGGAAAAATTGGGGGCAGACATAACAAAAACCCTTGTAAATCAAGGGCTTTTCTGTCTATTTAATGCTAATTGCCGGGATTGAACCGGCGACCTCATCCTTACCATGGATGCGCTCTGCCAACTGAGCTAAATCAGCTTACTTAAGAAGTATACTATATTCAGAAAAACTTGTCAAGTTTCCTTAGAAATTTTCCATAGGAAAAAGCCAGGTAAGAACTACCTAGCTTATCTTCTTCTATTTACTTAAATCAATTCGACGACCAATTTTACCAATAATAATCGCTCCAATAATCAATGAAGCAAATTCACCGATTCCTGTTGTAAACCAAGTAAGGAAGAATGGTAATTCTGCTACAATATTTAACTCTGCAGCGATAGTAAACATGGAAATTGAAAAGAGGATTGAAAAGAAGAAATGATCTTTTCGAATCAATCCGTTAAAGAGGTAATCCTTGCTATATTTTGCAAAAAGCCAAACACCTAAACTGAGGAATACTAAGGTTGAACCACCACCAACAAAGACATCTAGCAGTCCGAAGCTAAAGAAATTAGCAATCATACAACCGATGGTAACTCCGATGATGTACTTAGGATTGTAAAAAGCCATAAAGTTCATCATTTCTGAAATACGAAACTGATAAGCACCATAGCTGATGGCATTTAGGGGCGGTGTGACAGTCAAAACGACGTAGATAGCAGCGACGATTGCAATATCTGCAACATCACGAATAGTTAATTTTTTCATCTTTTCTCCTTTGGCGGTTATCCGCGTGTAATATGCTTGGTGAAAGAAGCTAAGCACCAAGGGTTGATTCATTCAACCTTACTAGTATAGCACAATAGCCTGCTTTATGCTATACTTAAAGCATGAAAAAACCTATTCAAAAATTTTTTAACAATGAAATCTTAGCCTATCTCTTTTTTGGCCTTGCGACAACTCTAGTTTCGATTCTCTCACGACTAGTCATTTATCAACTAAGTCATCAGGAACTCCTTGCTACGGCCTTGGCAAATATTATCGGTATCTTATTTGCCTTTATCACAAATGATACGATTGTATTTAAGCAAAAAAAGAAAAATAGACTTATCCGTTTAGTGAAATTTTCTCTTGCTCGCCTTTCTACTTTTCTGTTAGACTTGTTTTTAACTTTTCTCTTTGTAACCCAATTTCCTCACATCATAGGGCAATTCGTAACTGAAAACATTGATAAGATAAATGCTATTGAAACAATAATTGCACAAATATTCATTATTATCATCAATTATATCTTGAGCAAGGTCTATATTTTTAGAAAATAATGCTCCATTTATGAGCCTTTTAATTGCCTTCTATAATGATTTAGGATACAATGAAACACGAAACATTGAAAGGAAAACAGTATGTTAAAAAATCTAAAATCGTTCTTGCTTCGAGGAAATGTTATTGACCTTGCTGTCGGTGTTGTCATTGCCTCTGCTTTTGGTGCTATCGTTACTTCACTTGTAAACGACATTATCACTCCTCTTATTTTAAATCCCGCTTTGAAAGCTGCTAAAGTCGAACGTATCGCTCAACTTTCTTGGCATGGAGTCGGCTATGGTAACTTTTTAAGTGCTATTATCAATTTTATCTTTGTGGGTACCGCCCTCTTCTTTATTATCAAGGGCATTGAAAAAGCACAGAAACTGACTGGCATAAAGAAAGAAAAAACTGCCGAAAAAAAAACAACCGAATTGGAAGTCCTTCAAGAAATAAAAGCTCTCCTTGAGAAAAAATAATCGATTAAAAGGATCTAGCGCAAAGCTAAATCCTTTTTTCTTTACTCTTTGGGTAACTTGCCTGCTTTTTCAAGCATTTTTTTGATAAGATAAGGCATCTTAACATTCTCCCGCCCTTTTTTCTCAATCAGTTTTTTCACAAATTCTGGCATTTGTAAATCTTCAGATTCAGCTAAAATGTTTTTCGTCTCGTCTGAAGGAACTAACTCATCAAAGGTCTCTTCTTCTGGGAGAAATTCCTTAAACTCTTGATTTTCATTGACTCTAACTGTATTGACCAAAGCATCAATCAAACGAGAATCTGTATTTGGCATTGGTGGACGATGGTAGTTTACCCCAAATTCCTGGCATAAGTCATAACATTCTACATCATTGTCAAACAAGACCTCAATATGCTCACTGATGAAACTAATAGGTACAAAAATATAATGGTCTGGATGTTCTGTCTGTTCTCTGAGATACTCCAAAACATCTGGTTTAATCCATGGAATACCAATATCACTCTCACTCTGCCAAGTGTTGGTATATTGTTCTGAACTCAAGCCCAGTTTTTCAGCGACTAGCTTGCTATTTTCGAAAATTTGGTCTATATAAGGATCACCAAAGTCCAAGGCAAAAATGGGCACACTATGGGCTGAAAAGATGACTTTAAAGCTGTCTTGCTTTACTTCTTCTTTTAAAATCTTAGCAATTTCATCTGCCCAATAGTTTAAGAGCGCTTCTTCCTGATACCAGTCCTTAATGACCAAAAATTGAATTTGTTTACTTTCTAAAAATTTTTCATAGCCCATGACAGAGTAGAAAGAATAATGGGGCTCCAAAATCAAGCAAATACACTGTTCAATTCCGTCTGCTTCCATTTGACCGATCACATCTGGAATAAAGGGACTGGAAAACTTATTAGCAAAGTAGACACTGTATTCATTCCCCAGCCTAGCTTCTACCAAGGTAACCTCTTGACGGGTAATTTTTTGCAGAGGCGTGCCTCCAATTCGTACATAATTATCATAGAGAGTCTGAATCTCGTGGTCTTGGGGTCTCACCCCACGACGAATATTTGTGAAAAAATCAGCTACACCTTCAAAGGTAATCTCTTCTGGTGAACCGAAGGTCATCATTAAAATTGCTTTTTTCATGACTGCTTCCTTGTGATGTTTTTATCAAGTTTATTTTATCATTAATTCATCGATAAGTAAACGCTAACATAGGGACATTCTCAATCTTCTGTCTTTTGTTTTTCTCTTCTTTCTATGATACAATGGAAAAAATAAATTCAAAAGGAGTTTTTTTATGACTTATCCAAATCTCTTGGACCGCTTCTTAACCTACGTTAAGGTCAACACGCGCTCTGATGAACACTCTACTACTACTCCAAGTACACAGAGTCAGGTTGACTTCGCAACAAATGTCCTAATTCCTGAAATGAAACGTGTTGGACTGCAAAATGTTTACTATCTACCGAATGGTTTTGCTATTGGAACCTTGCCAGCCAACGATCCGTCTTTAACACGTAAGATTGGTTTTATATCGCACATGGATACTGCTGATTTTAATGCTGAAGGAGTCAATCCACAGGTAATTGAAAACTACGATGGTGGTGTGATTAAACTAGGGAATTCTGGTTTCAAACTCGATCCAGCTGACTTCAAGAGTCTTGAAAAATATCCAGGACAAACGCTCATCACAACAGATGGAACAACCTTGCTAGGTGCTGATGACAAGTCAGGAATTGCTGAAATTATGACAGCCATTGAATATCTAACTGCTCATCCTGAAATTAAGCACTGTGAGATTCGTGTTGGTTTTGGTCCAGATGAAGAAATCGGTGTTGGTGCCAATAAATTTGATGCAGAAGATTTTGATGTGGATTTTGCCTACACTGTTGATGGTGGTCCACTAGGTGAACTTCAGTACGAGACTTTCTCAGCCGCTGGTGCTGAATTGCATTTCCAAGGCCGTAATGTCCACCCTGGTACTGCCAAAGGGCAGATGGTCAATGCCCTTCAGCTAGCAATTGATTTTCATAATCAACTTCCAGAAAATGACCGACCTGAGTTAACTGAAGGTTACCAAGGTTTTTACCATCTAATGGATGTGACAGGTAGTGTTGAGGAGGCGCGTGCAAGCTACATCATTCGTGATTTTGAAAAAGATGCCTTTGAAGCGCGTAAAGCATCCATGCAATCTATCGCTGATAAGATGAATGAAGAACTTGGGAGCAACCGTGTCACTCTCAACTTGACAGACCAGTACTACAATATGAAAGAAGTCATTGAAAAAGATATGACTCCAATTACCATTGCTAAAGCCGTTATGGAAGATCTAGGTATCACGCCTATTATCGAACCAATCCGGGGTGGAACAGACGGCTCTAAGATTTCCTTTATTGGAATCCCAACTCCGAATATCTTTGCAGGTGGCGAAAATATGCACGGACGTTTTGAATACGTTAGCCTTCAGACTATGGAACGTGCAGTTGATACCATCATTGGCATCGTAGCTTATAAAGGCTAAAAAGACGAGGTAGCTCAGCTACTTCGCCTTTCTTTTTATTCTACTGGTTTTTCTTGATTTCCAGTAGTTGTAGAAGATTCTGTTGTTTTATTTTCTGAAGTTGATTCAGCAGGTTTAGAATCTCTTGTATTGCTTGGTTTGTTTTCGTCGCTAGCAGTTTCAATGTTAGATTCTGCAGTTGCGTTTGGTTGGTTCTCAGCACTGGTGTTATCACCATTTGCTTCAGCATTTCTTGCTGGACTTGTTTCTTCACTTGCGCTAGCTTTTGACTGGATTTGATGATTCAAAACTAGAATAGCTTTTGTCGATTCAAGTAAAGCTGTTTTGTCTTTACTCTTAGCAGAAAGTTGATCTAATAATGCATCCACCTTATCAAAGTCCGCATCAGATCCATTATTACTTTCTAAATAAGAGTGAAGCGACATGAGAATATCGTAGAGTTTTTGATAGAGTACAAGTGTCTGAGGATCTTGCTCAGCATTTTCCTTTTCTTGTTGAAGGGCGCTAGCGATACGAGTCAAAACATCTTTTACCTGACTGTTTACTTCATCCAAGTCTGCATCAGCCTTGTTTGTGGCAGCTTTTAAATTTTCTACTTCTTCTGCCAAGGATTGTCTGATTCCTTCTTCATGGATTTGTTCCAAGAGTTGATTTGCCTTGTTCAAAAGACTTTCTACTTCTTCCTTGCTATCTGTCGCAGATTATTGGTTGCTATCTACCATGTACTCCTAAAACAGGAGAGTTATAATCCAAGATTACAAGGCCTTACAGAAATAAGAAATCCAGATAAGACAATGTTCGTCCAAGACGCTATTCGCTTCGCACAGCAGCACGGATTCAATATGCTTTAATTTTAAAGTTTAGGTGTCAAGACCTCTTTTTAGTGTGCCCAAAATTTAGAGAAGTAATCAATCAACTAACTTTTATTTTTTTCAAACTTTCAGTAAACTGACCTAAAGCTAACTCAATCTGTCTTTGTAGATGCTTCTGCTATCAGCTAGAAGTTGATCTACTTTTGCCAAGACTGCCTTCTCATCAAAAGTTCCAGGTTGATAGTTGGATTGCAGGGATGGAATCTTGTTTTTCAAAGCCGCTTCATATCCCTTAGTTTGAACCTTGATGTAGTGATTGTGGTCGCCATGAGGAATCACAAAACCTTCTGAATCTTCACTTATAATTCGATTGGCATCAAAAACCATGACCATCTTCTTCCTCATGGTGGACATGTAGTGACGGATTACTTAATACAGAACTAGAAGAACTTCCTACCTCTTCCGTGTTAGAGTGTGATGGGGGATTGTTAAGAGATGACTTAGGAATATAGTGATAGTGATCCCCATGTCTTACTATATAAGCATCACCTGTATCTCTGACAATATCATTAGGGTTAAAGACATAACCATCATCTACTGCAGAAACACCATTATTCGGTGTCACCGGCAAAGATTGACTGAGAGCTGTAGTATTCCCTGATAATTATACTTTTGCGACTGCTAATTCACCTGCCGACAAGTCACTCTCAGGAATGAAATGATAGTGACCACCATGTGGTACTATCGTAGATTGAAATAGAATATGAGCAAATTGATAAGGGGATTTTAAAGTAATTTCTAACAATGATTTAGAAACTATGATGTGCTATTCTAAATTCAACTCACTATATATAACCATCATCGGTAGTATAACGTCCCTGTAATTTTACTACAGATACTTCTGCACTAGCTCCTTTATCGTCTTTACCATGTTCTTGTTTTTGGCGATTGATTTCATCTTTTGTTCGTACATTTTCTGCATGAGCTTGATCTTTAAGGTAAACATAATACTTTCCATCTACCTTAATAATATATCCTCCCTTAACCTAACTGACAATATCTTGATCTTTCGGCTGATAGTTGGGGGCTTTCATTAATGGCTCTTCACTAAAGAGCGCATCAAAAGGAACTTTACCATTATAGCAGTGATAATGATCGCCATGAGAAGTTACATAACCTTGACCTGTAATCTTAATAACAATTTGTTTTGCTTGAATTCCTTCTTTTTGACTAACCTAATCTGGAGTCAAATTTTCAGTCTTCTTAGTGTCTTTATTACTGTTTACATATGAAACACGATTTTTATCTGTATTGGCCTGTTAGCTATGTTGGTTCAGAGCATAAACACACAGACTTAAGGAAAGGATAACAACAGATCCAGCTGCTATATATTTCTTTTTAAATTTCATAATTACCTCATTTCTATAATTATTTATATGATGTCTTCATTATTAAATGATTATAGAAATTAATTAACCAATTAATTAACTAGTAAATATTCCACCTCTTTTTAAGTTGTATGTCAAGAAATTTTATATATTAATAATAAAATGAAATTCTCCCAAAGTCAGAGTTTTATTTCTAACTTTTGAGAGAACTTCATTTTTGATTCAGACTTTTTCTACTGCTATTCCTTACGCTATGAGATCAGATAAATTCTTTTTTATCACTTCTCCACTTGGCAATCTTAATTCAATCGTTCCATCCATATTGAATATAACACTATCTAAGCCTAATCCGTAACTAGCTGTAAATTTTTCTAATTTTTCTTGTACAGGATCTACTGCTGGAGCTTCCTCTAATGCTGGATCTAACATAGGGTCACTCCCCACATTCCCTTCTGGATTCAACATTCCATTATCCGTTGAGTTTTCTGGTTTTACAGGTTTTTCGTTTGGTGCCTCTGGTAAAGAATCTGCTGGTTTATTTTCTGTTGGTTGGTTCTCAACTGTTCCAGTAGGTACTTTTCTATTTTCAGATGGTTTATTTTCACCATTTCCTTGAGGTGCTTCTCCTGTAAAATCTGCCATATTCTTTTTAATGACTTCTCCCGATGGTAAATATAATTCAATTGTTCCGTCCATATTAAACAAGACATTTTCTAGCTTCATCCCATAACTTTCAGCAAATTTTGCTACTTTTTCTTGTACAGGATCCACTGTAGGAACTTCTTCTAACGTTGAATTACTAGTACTATTCCCAGTTTCAGAAAGTTTTTCTTTTTCTACCTTCTCACTAGTCTTTGGTTCTTCTACCTTTTCATCAAGTTTTGAGTTTTCTTGTGCTTTATTCCTTTTAAATTGTGGTAGAATACTTGGTTTATCAGTTTGATTTTCTTTTTCCAAGATAGGTACTTCCACAATATAAGTCGATTGATTGTCCAAATAAGCATTTGCCATGAAGGTTACAGGAATTTTATTTCCGGCCGTTCTGGTTGTTCCTTGGTTTAATTTCGGAATCGGTAAATTGATTTCACCAACTTTATAGTTATTTTCTAAATAAGCATTTCCATGAAATTCATCAAACACTCTGACTAAAGCATCAGTTCCTTTAGGCACTGCAAATTGAGGGTTCACTCTTAAATAAGTATCCCCTGCATGGAAAGGATAGAAAATCGTTTGACTGGCCATTTTGTAAGCTAAAGAGGTTGGAACTGTAAATGTACCATCATAACTTACTTCTGGATAATCTTTTGAAGCGATAGTATACTTAAATGTTTGTCCTGGTAAATAAGGTTGATCTAATTCAAAGTTTGCAATATTCCCTACTCCTTCTCCAAATACTTTACCAGATACTTTCTCCAATACTTTTCCATCTGGTGTTATTAATTTTACTAGCATATTGATACCTAATTTTTTTTCCAATTCAGGCGGAAAACTAAAAGAAACGCGTTTTTGACCATTGGCTAGAGTAAAGTTTTGATTATTAAACGTACTATTTTTTAACAAATTAACAACATTCGTTAATTCTTCTCCAGTATAAACTTTATTCCCTTCTTTTTTAGCAACTCCTTCTTCGGGTTTAAACAGTTCATAGTTACTGTGAGAATGACCAATTCCAACCGGTTTATGTTCATCAATCGGATCTGCATGATGGTGATCTCCATGCGGATAAATAATCGCATTTTTTTCTTTATTCACGACAATACTTTCACGTTTGACACCATATTGTTTCATAATGCCAGCAATTTTTTCTTCGATTTTTTTATCTAAATCTTTCATTTCTTTGGCATTACTTGGATAATCCTGTTCATGAGATGACAAAGAATCTAATCCATTATGACTAGTTTTAACTTCCTCTAAATGTTTTTGCGCAGCCTTAATTTGCTCTTCTGTCAAGCCCTTCTTGAAGAAATAATGATTGTGGTCTCCGTGACTCATGACAAAACCTGATTCATCTTCAGCGATAATACGATTAGCATCAAATCCGTATCCATCTTCTTCATGTTTCTCATGTGAAGTTCCTGGATTGATTGGAAGAGATGGAGAAGGTGTTGCTAGACTATTGTTTGGAAGAGTCGGTTGCCCAATTTGATTTGATTTTGGAATGTAATGGAAATGATCACCATGTCTTACAATATAAGCTGTAGCCGTTTCTTCAACGATATCTTTTGGATTAAAAATATAACCATCAGATGCTGAAGAGAGTTCCTTACTTGTCGTTAAAGAAGAAGAATTGCTTGAAAGACTGCCTAGACTAGACACTACTTCATTAGGTTTTGCATTTGTAGAAACTGTAGAACCAGTTCCACTGATAGGCACCATTCTGGCAATCTTTTCTTCTAAGGCAGAAAGCTTGCTGTAAGGAATAAAGTGGTAATGGTCGCCATGCGGAATCGCAACTCCATTTGGTGTACGACTGATAATCTTAGCAGGGTCAAAGACCAGGCCATCTGATTCACTGTAACGTTGGGCGCTAGGTGAATCATAGAGTTCCTTCAAAAGACTCTGGAGATTTTCAGATTTATTTGCTGGCTTGCTAGTTGATCCTTTTGCTACAGATTGCGTGTTATTGTCACTAGCTGTTGAAGAATAGCTTAACTGACTCGGTTGCATATTTTTTCCAGCCAGATGTGCTTTAGCTGCTGCTAATTCACTAGCAGATAAATCGCTTTTGGGAATATAGTGATAGTGACCTCCATGAGGAACGATATAAGCATTACCCGTATCTTCGATAATATCAGCTGGATTAAAGACATAACCATCATTTGTCGTATATCGTCCCTGAGACCTTGCTACAGCAACATTAGAGTTAACCTTCTCATTATCTTTGACATGTTCTTGTTTTTGACGATTGATTTCATCTTTAGTTCGAACATTATCAGCATGAGCTGCATCTTTCAGGTAGACATAATATTTTCCATCGACCTTGATGATATAACCACCCTTGACTTCATTGACAATATCAGCGTCTTTAAGTTGATAGTTTGGATCCTTCATCAAGAGTTCTTCACTAAAGAGGGCATCATAAGGAACTTTCCCATTATAGTAATGATAGTGGTCACCGTGTGACGTTACATAGCCCTGATCTGTAATTTTGATTACAATTTGCTCGGCCTGAATTCCTTCTTTCTGGCTAACCTGGTCTGGTGTCAAGTTTTCACTTTTCTGACTTGACTGGCTGCCATCCACATAAGAGACACGATTATTGTCCTTATTTTCCTGCGAACGATGCTGGTTTAGTGCATAGGCACATAGACTCAAGGATACGATAACAGCTGATCCAGCTGCTATATATTTTTTACTAAATTTCATAAATCCCTCATTTCAATAAATGATGAAGTTTTTTTCTCAACTTCTTTTACTTTATTAAATAGTTTTCTAAACCGATTATTTAACCATTTAATTAACCAGTAAATAGTCTACTATTTAAAATTACTTTTGTCAAGTTTCTGTTACGTTTTTCTAAAAAAGAGAAGTAACACGAAAGGTTACTTCTCCATAAAATATGCTCCATTCATTTTACTACTGTATAGGAGCCGGTTGACTTTCTTTTAACAAAGCCAAGAGACTATCTACTTCTGCTGAAATAGTATTATTATCTTTCGTTCCGAGAAGAAGACTACTTTTTAGACCAGTCAATGTCTCCATAGCATTTTGTCTAATACTAGAATCTGTTACTTTTTCTAGCAAGGCCTCCGCCTCTGCTATCTTAGTGTTAATAACAGAATGCTCTACTTGAGGAATTTCAGCCTCATCTGTAGTATCTTCAGCTTCTTCCTCTGTCTCTTCCGTATCAGTGCTTGGTTTATAAAGATTATCTGCTGAAGGATTTAAACCAGCGTGATTCTCTTTTTCATCAGATTCAGGGTGAGTTGGCTCACTTACTTCATCATGTTCCTTATCTTCCTCAGGTTTTTCTGTCTGAGGTTTCTCCGTTTGATTGGTATCAGCTTGAC